>JADMIO010361652.1_pt1 | contig 25496 bp, 22 predicted proteins | sample 8958161 | NCBI WGS metagenome assembly JADMIO01 (sample SAMN16585339, study PRJNA669376) | soil metagenome | isolation source: Crop rotation soil | place: USA: Cullars Rotation, Alabama | collected 2011
ACCCTCGGGGGTACGGCGCCGGCTTCGGCGACAACCATCGATTTCGAGCTGACGGTCGACGGCTGCAGTTCCGGCTGCGGCTTGACGGATTACGGAACGGTCCAAGTCAGCGATATCGCCGGCGGCGGCGTCCATGTCGACGTCAGCCTGAAGGACAACGTCAATTTCTTGATCAATGCCCTTTATTTCAGTCTCGATGGCAGCCCAAATCTGACGATCAGCAACATCAATTCGCCGTTCGCGGCAAACGATGTGACGGGCAATGCCACGCCCGACAATTTCACCATCGGTCAGTTCGGCTGGTTCGACTACACGATCGCCTGCACGGCGTTCAATGCGACGACCAATCCGGATGGTTGCGGACCGGGCGCCAGCCATTCCAATCATGGGCCTCTCGATTTCGACATTACGAATACATCCATCACGACGGCGGACTTCATCTCCGGCACGGGCAATCCGCACGGCACGGGCGCCGACACGAACATCTTCTTCGTCGCCGACATTGCGAGCTTTACCGACGGCGGAACGCTCACGGGTAAGGTCGGCGCCGGTCCTGGCGTCATCGTCGAATGCGTCCCTGGCGTAAACTGCGTCAGCGTTCCCGAGCCAATCTCGATTTCCCTGTTCGGTGCGGGCCTTGCCGGTGCGGCGGTCCTGCGTCGTCGCCGGAAGAAGACGGCCTGAAAGAGTCGAAGTTATGGAACGGATCGCGGCGGCACTGGGTGCCGCCGCTTTCGTTTGCGGCGGTGCCGCACGGATCCATGAAAGTCCATGTCTGTTTCCACCCATGATCGCCTGTGTTGGATAAGTTTTTCCGCTAAGTCGCCCCTTTCTCTCGCAAGTCGTTGAGTTTCCTCGCGAGAGTTTATTCGCAGATCGCGAATCTATCCGCGTTCACGTGACGCTGTCTCGTTCCTATCTCCTTTTCCTAAGGCGAAGGAGACGTGCGACGATGACATTGTGACGATACCGCGAGACCAGACAGGCAAGGGATGCAAACTCGCGTGCATCCGCGCGACAGGGATGAAGCTGTTCCACCCTCCGGGGAGGTGGAAAAGCTCCCGATGCTCGTTCGTAAGCCGGGGAGGTTGAAGTGAGGGTGCTTGTGGTTGGCTGTGACGGCCTTCTTCCTGCCTGCCGCGTAGCGACGTAACCAGAACGGGCCTCCCGGACATTACGCCGGCGAGGCCTTTTCTTAATGAGCCCGTCGAAGGCTCAATTCAGCTTGTAGAGCTCGCGCACATTATCCCGCAGGATCCAGCCGATTTCCTGTTCGTTCAACGACTGCGTGTGCTGCTTCAACAAATCCTGACTCCACGGCCAGGTCGAGTCGCTGTGCGGGAAGTCGTTGGCCCACATCAGGCGTCGCGGATTGCACATGCCGGTCATCTTGAACGCGACCCAATCGTCCTGGAAGGTGACGAAGACATTCTCGCGGAAATATTCGCTCGGCAGTTTCTTCATCTCGTCGCATTTGAGCCAGGCGCGATGGCGCTTGTAGACATGGTCCATGCGATACATGAAGTGCGGCGCCCAGCCTGCATCGGCTTCGACGCAGACGAGCTTCAATTCCGGATGCCGCTCGAAGACACGTCCGAAGATGAACATGCCGATGATGTCCTGGCAGCCGCGGATGACCGCTTGCCAGGCCGCGATCCTCGGACCGCGATGCATCCTGGAGCCGTCGGCCAGCGCATTGGTTCCGCGATTTCCCGTCAAGATGTGGAAGCTGATCGGGAGTTCGAGTTCGACGGCCGCGCGCCACAAGGGATCGAAGGAGGGATCGTCGTAATCCTCTGCCGTCGCGGGGCTTCCCGGCATCATCACGCCCTTGAAACCCATCTCCTTGATGCGGCGGAAATCCTCGATCGCTTCAGATACGTTTCGCACCGCCGTCATGCCGAGACCATGCAGACGGTTCGGCGCGGCGCCGACATATTCCTGGAGCCAGCGGTTGTAGGCCCACATGCAGGCGTTCTTGTAATCGGCGTCGGGATGGCCGCAGAGCATCATGCCGATGGTGGGATAGATCATCTCGGCCAGGATGCCGTCACGCTCCTGATCCTTGATCCGCGCCTTCGGGTCCCAGCCGCCGCGATGCAGCTCCGCGAAATCGGTGCCGCCGATCTTGAGCGTCTTGGGATCCTTTCCGGCCGCCGCCACGAGCCCGAGCGCCAAGGGTTCGGAGAAGCCTTCGACCACGAAGACGTCACCGGTCTCGCCGGGCCGGGTGTCACGCACCATGTGCGGGGCACTCTCGCGATATTTCGTCTCGATGAAATCGACATAGCAATTCGGCGGCTCGGTGATGTGGGAATCGGCCGAGATCGCGTGCAGGTCGATGGGCTTGGTCTCTGTCATCGCCTTCTCCCTTCAGGACACCACGGCGGCGCGGCGTCCGGCAAATTGCGGGATGAGATGTTCGCCGATGAGCCTGGTGCTGCGCAACACCGCTTCGTGCGGAATGCGGCCATATTGCAGAAGGCACATCAGCCGGTCGGTGCCGATACCGACATATTGCGAGACTTTCCGGGCGCATTGATCCGGATCGCCGATGATGACGGAATCGAGCGGTTCCAGCACCTCATGGGCTTCCTCGTTCGAGATGTTCTCGCCCCGCGCCATGCGCTTCAGGACCGCGACCACGGGAACTTCGTCCGGCGCGATCTCCAGGCTCGTCGGGTCGTCGCCCTTGAGGGCGGCGATGTCCTTCGCCGATTTGCGCGCCGCATGCGGATTGAGACCGGCGCGGATCATGTCCCACCAGATCGAGCGCGGCACCTTGAAGGCGATGGGCGCGGCATGGACATACCAGAGCGCGGCCTTGGCGGCGCCGTTGGCGATCGCTTCCTTGCGCGACTCTGCCACGTGCACGAAGGTGAAGACGCCCTTCTGGTGATTGAGAAAGCGTCCGCCGCCGGATTTCTGCGACGCGAAACCTTTCTCATACTCGTCGAGCATCAGCTTCATGAAGGTCACGGGACTGAGGAGCGTCGTGCCGAGCACGCCAACGCCAAGCTCGCCCGCCATGCGGAAGGAATCGGGGCTGCTCGCGGTCTGCCAGAGTCTGGGATGGGGTTTCTGCACCGGCCTGGGCACCACTTCGCGTTCCGGCATCTGGAAGAGCTTCGAATCCCAACTGAATGTCTCTTGCGTCCACATTTTGGGAATCATCTGCAAGGCTTCTTTCAGTTCGTCGCGCGCGGTCTCGGGATCGACGCCGAAGGTTTCCCACTCCTTGCCGCCCGATTTGGCGAGGCCAAGTTCGAAACGCCCGTTGCTGAGAATGTCGAGTGTTGCGGCCCGTTCGGCGACGCGGAGCGGCCCGTTGATGCGAAACGGCGCGAGCACGCCGGCATGCCCGACATGCATGCGCTGGGTATTGAGCGCGATCGCCGTCAGCAAAAGTTCGGGTGCGGCGCTGTAGCTGAACTCCGGCGCGCCATGATGTTCGACCTGCCACCAGATCTCGAAGCCGTGCTTATCGGCGGCGCGCGCTTCCTCGATCGTGTCGAAAATCAGCTTGCGCTCATGATCGGGCGGAAATGGCTTTCCCAACTGGACTTCGCAGAACACATCGAACTTCACGGAACGCTCTCCCCAGGAGTGATGTTTCTTGGTTTACAAAACGGCGATCGGATTAACCGGCGATCCGGTCGCCTTCTCGACGCGCAGTGGCGCGACCGTCAAAAGGAACTCCCAGCGTTTCTCTGCAGCGCACGCCTTTTCCAGGTCGACGAAATAGAGGTTGTCGAGAAGATGCAGGCCCATCGAAACGAGCGCGCACATGTGAACCGGGATCGGCCAATCCTCGATCGGCGCCGGCGAGGGTGCGGGATCGTGCACCGCGTCGGAGCCGAGCACGGCGATCTTGCGCTCGAAGAGCCAGGGAATGCAGGAGGGATGCAGCCCTGCGAGCGGTGGTCCTTCGCCAGGATTGGGCTTGTTCTTGGTGCGCCAGGCATCGCGACCGACCGAGATCAGGAGGATATCTCCTTCGCCGACGCGCACGCCTTGGCGTTCTTCCGCGGCGTCGAGCTCGGCCGCCGTGACCTGTTCCTTGGGATCGACATAGCCGGTGCCGCGCAGGCGAGGAATGTCGAGCAGGACGCCCCGTCCGCACAGGCCGTCGCGCGCCGCCATGATGCTGTTGCGCTTGGCGCCGGTCGAGCGCACGTCCGTTGCGGGATAGCCGTTATACATCTTGCCGTCGACGAAGACATGGCAGAGCGCATCGATGTGGCTGGACGCCAGGCCGTGATAGGCGATGCCAATGAAATCGAGCGAGGCTTCCAATCCCGGGATACCGTGCGCGCAGGGATCATCGCCGCCCACCACGATGTGGTGGAGCGCAGGCGTCGGGTTTTCCGGACCCGGCGTAACGGGAAAGTTGCGCGCGCAGCTGATGCTCTGTCCGGTCTTGACCAGCTTCGCCGCCGCGGCGGTGCGTTCAGCGGTCAGATAGTTGAGCGTGCCGCGCTCGTCGTCCTTGCCGAAGCGTCCCCAGTTGGAGACCTGCTGGAAGAGCGCCTTCATGTCCTGTTTGGTGTTGAACGTCATATCCGTTCGTCCTGCGTTTTGGGCTACTCAAGACTTGGTCAGCAACGCCTCGTTTGCCTTGCTGTGGCGTTGGCCGGGCAAAAGTTCGATCAGTTCGATCAGATTCCCGTTGGGGTCATAGCAACAGCAGCTGCCGACGATGCCAAGTTCGATGTGGGTGAAGAGCTCGCGGGTGAAGCGCACGCCCTTGGCTGCCAGCGCATCGTAGGCCGCGCGCACATTCTTCACGCGAAAGGCAATGATGCGCGGCACTTCGCCGTCGGCCACGGGCACGGTGGCGAATTTGGCGTGCGGTTCGACCCATTGGATGATGTCGATCATCGGGCCGCTGCGATCATTCGGCAGAATCATCAGGACGCCGCGGCCCTTTGCGCGCTTCATGCCGAAGATCGTCGCGACGAAGTCCGGCCACACGACATTGCGCCGGTCGTTCAGGATCTCGAAGCCCAGCAGTTGATAGAATGCGACCGACTCGTCGAGGTCGCGGGCGTTCACGACCGTGTGATAGAGACTCTCCAGTGCCCAGTCCTGCGGCATAAAACCCGTCCGTTCGTCTTTTTTCAGCGTTTTCGCCAATCGGATGGGGGAAACATAACAAGTGTTATGCAACAACGCAATCGCGCAGCTCCAGGTCGGCAGCATGCCGCCCCGCAACTGTTGATTTCACCAGGCGCGCTGGGCACTGTAGTGTCCATCCACCAGCAGCATGGGGTTCGATGCCCAAGAAGGTCGATCGTACCGTCCGGCGGGAGGCGTTCCTGGCCGCGGCGTACAGCATGATCAAGAAGCACGGCATTTCGAGCGTGACCGCGCGCGCCGTGGCGGCCGAGGCCGGCTTCACCACCGGCGCGCTGGTGCACTATGTCAAGTCGATGGACGAGCTTCTGGTCGAGGCTTCCGAGTATTCCGCGCGCGATGTGCGGGCCAACATGTTGGAGGCGGAGGAAGAGCCAAATGCGCTCGAGGCGCTTCGCGGCGTGCTCTACCTCGCGCTCGCCAGCGATGCCGACAAGCGCGGCAACTGGAACTTCTTCCTCGGCTTCTGGGAGCGCTCCGTGCACAACGCCGCCGTGCGCAAGATCACGCATCTGCGCTACGAGGAGTGGCTCAAACGGCTGTCGCGGCTGATCCGGCGCGCCAAGGACGACGGTCAAGTCGCCCCCGATATCGATGTGACGCTCGCCGCCCGCTCGGCCATGGCGCTAATCGATGGCATCGCGATCCAGGTCCTGCGTTCGGGCAAACCACCTTCGACACAAACGCAGCGTCAATTGATCGATCAGTGGATGGCGTCCTGGCTCGGCGCCAAAATTCGTCCGACCGCCTGAACCCGCGGATCAGCCCGCCATCACGCCGCCATCGATGATGAGCTCGGTGCCGGTGACGAACCGCGCCGCATCGGAAGCGAGATAGACAACACCCGCCGCGATGTCGGCCGGCAAGCCTGCATGTCCTACCGGAGTCGCCGCGGCGCCAGCGGCGCGAACGTCCTCCATGGCGTCGCTGTTGCGCCCGTCGTCGCTCGCGGGCAGGACCCCGTCATTGCCGAGCTTCAGCCAGATCGGCGTTTCGATCGCGCCAGGATGGATGGAATTCACCCGGATATTGTTCTTCGCGTGCGCGCACTCCAACGCCAGCGCCTTGGTGAAGAGCCGAACGCCGCCCTTGCTCGCGCAATAACCGGTCATGCCGGGGATGCCCTTCAGTCCCGCGACCGAAGAAATGTTGATGATCACGCCCAGCCCGGACCTCGCCATCAGCGGCAGCGCAGCCTTGCTGCCGAGAAAGATGCCGTCGAGATTGATCGACATCTGGCGGCGCCAGGCTTCGAAGCTCATGTCCAGCAGCCGGCGCGAGATGCAGATTCCGGCGTTATTGACGAGGATATGGAGCGCGCCGAACTCGCGCGCGACGTAATCGATCAAAGACGTCCAGCTCGCTTCGCTCGCGACGTCGAGCAACTTCCAGCGCGCCGTTCCTTTCTCAGCCTCGATCGCGGCGCAGGTTTTGGCCATGCCGTTTTCGTCGATATCTCCGACCACGACGCGCGCGCCTTCGTTGGCGAGCGCAAGGGCGCAGCCGCGGCCGATGCCGCTTGCGCCGCCCGTCACGACTGCGATTCTGTTCTCCAGCCTGCCCATGAGTTTTCCTTCTTTCGAAATTGCTAGTGCGTCTCGGCCTGGGTCCACTTGTCCACCACGAAGACGGCAAGTTGCGCCATCGCCTCGGCGCCTTGCGGCAGCATGGCGTGGAACATGTGCCAGACATGGATCATGCCAGCCCATACGACCAGCTGGGCCTCGACCTGCGCCACGCTGGCCGCATCGAGCAAGGCGATGGAATCGTCGAGCAGAACCTCATCCGAGCCGGCATGGATCAACATCGGCGGCAGACCGGAGAGATCGGCCAAGGCCGGCGAGGCGCGCCCATCGCGCGCGTCGGCCGCGCCGAGGTAGGCATCGGCCATGTCTTTGAGACTGCGCCGCGTCAGCAAGGGATCGACACTCGCCTTGCTGTCGAAGCTCGGCGCTTGGCAACGCATGTCCGTCCAGGGGCTGATTGCGATCAGTGCCGTCGGCATGGCGAAACCTTGGCGTCGGGCCTCGACCAAGGTCGCGACGGCTAATCCGCCGCCGGCAGATTCGCCGCCGATTGCGATCGAACGCGCGTCCTTGCCCTGCGCGAGAAGCGCGCCATAGGCGCGCACGGCATCCTCCAGCGCTGCGGGAAATGGCTGCTCGGGCGCCAGACGATAATCGACACTGACGACGCGGCACTTCGCCAGCCGAGCAAAGAGGCTGGTAAAATTGCGCGAACCGGCGGGATTGCCCAGGACATATCCGCCGCCGTGAAGATGGAAGAGAATGCGCGAAGGATGCGCGCGCGCCGGGATAATCCACTCCACGGCGACGCCATCCAAGTCTGCGGCTTCAAATTCAATGTCCGTCGGTTTCACGAAGGCGGCGGCGAATTTCTCCGCTTGCGCGCGGCGCTCCAGGAAGGGCGTGTCCGGTCCGCCGACGAGTGCTTTCAGCATTTGGCGGACTTCGTCTATCGGCCGCATGGCGCTCTCCGACGTTGCATTTTTGCAAGCAAAACAGGCATTGTCACTTAATGTAACGGATGTTATATTTCAAACGTAAATTCAAAATCGCGGGATTCGGCGCCCGCCACAAGCGTATTTGCAGGGGAGCGAAGCGTATGCGTAAGGGCCTCAGGGTCCCGCTCAAGAGCGGGGCCGCTTTGTTGTGTTTCCTCGGCACTGTTCAGTTCGCGCAAGCCGCGGATGTTCCCGATAGCCCCAAACCAACGAAAGTCGCAGCCGTGACCGCCCCGCCGGCAAAGAGCGCACCGGCCGGTGGAAACGTGATTGAAATCGTGACGGTCACCGCCGAAAAACGCGAAGAAACGGCCCAAAAGGTTCCGATCCCGCTGACCGCAGTCGATGGCGGCATGCTCGATGCCATGGGTGTCGTCGGCTTCAAGGAACTCGGCATGCGCGTACCGTCGCTGCGCTTCGGTTCGGGCGTCACAGGCGGCGAAAATGTCATCACCATGCGCGGCCTTGGCAGCCAGAACACCACGCCGGGCGGCGACTCTCCCGTCGCCTACAGCGTCGATGGTGTCACGCTCCAGCGAACGACGTCGGTCGATCCGGAGTTCTACGATATCGAGCGCGTCGAAGTGTTGCGCGGCCCGCAGGGCACTCTCTATGGGCGCAACTCTGTCGGCGGTTCGATCAACGTGATCACCAACAAGCCGACCGACACCTTAGGCGGCAGTGTGGACGCTCTGGTCGGCGACTATGCGGCACACATCTTCCGCGGCTGGGTGAACGCGCCGCTGATCGATGAGCCTGGCTTCAAAATGTATGCGCGCATCACCGGCGTGTCCGCCCAGCATGGTCCCTACACGAAAAACCTCTCGACCGCCCCGACGGCAACGCACACAGCGGACGCGCAAGATTTTCTGATGATACGCGGCCAGTTGTACCTGGAGTTTTCACCGGATCTGAACGCGTACCTCTCGGCGAGCACGACGAGCAACGATGATCCGGTCGGAACGACCGAAGCGTGGTGGGAGACGCCCACCCGTTTCCTCTTCGGCAACGCGCCAAATCCGCCGCTTGGGCCCGGAAACCAGACCATCGCAATCGGTTCGCCCTGCGACTTCAGCACGCAGGCGAAATTCAGACCGCGCACCATGTGCGAGGACTTTCCGGAAATCGCCTCCAACCACGTCTCGCTCTATGCCGGTACTGTGAACTGGAACCTCGGCTGGGCCTCACTCACCTCGGTGACGGGCTACGCCACCAGCAGGGTCAGCCAGACCAGCGACGGCGACGGTTCCGACATTCCCTTGGCGATGGGGACGGCCTGGCTTCTCAAACAAAGCCAGATCTCGGAAGAAGTGCGGCTGGCGTCGAATGACGAAACCTCGCCGTTGAAATGGATCGCCGGCATCTACTATTTCTGGGCGAACAATTTCGAGAACTTCGCCTATATCGACACCGGCTTGAACGACACGTTCCCATTCCCAGGTGTCGTCGACGAATTCACCTTCCTCAGTCACGGCTTCACCAAGACCGAGGCCGTCGCTCCGTTCGGTCAGATTGACTATGACCTGGCCAAGACGTCCATGGATATTCCGCTGACACTCACGCTCGGCGCGCGTTACAGCGACGACCGCAAATACGGTTTCAACTTCCTCAACTTCGAGTTGCCGGCCTTGGGCCTGGCCTTTCCATCGTCCGGACCGTTCTCGAAGAGTTGGGGGCAATGGACTGGCAAGGGCGGTCTTACCTGGCAAGTCGATGACGACGTCATCGCCTATGCTTCGGCATCGCGCGGCTATCTGTCGGGCGGTAACATCATCGGCCTCGCCAATATCTACGGACCCGAGACGATGTGGTCTTACGATGTCGGCATGAAGTCACGCTTCTGGGACGACCGCGTTCAGTTCAACGTCGCGGCGTATCATGAAGAAATCAATCATCTGCAGGTGTTCATCCAGAGTTCGACACAGTCGGGCATCAACAACGTCAACGGCATCACGCAGGTGAACGGCGTCGAACTCGAGTTGGACGCCATTCCGATCGAGGATCTGCGCCTCAACGCGACAGTCAATATCAATCGCTCCACCTATGGAAACTACTTCACGACGGACACGCGTTTTGGCGTACCGCCACCAGGTTGCACATTTGGACCTCTGGGCAACCTCTGCAACTTCCGCGGCCATACACTCAACCAGACGCCGCCCTATACGGTCGATCTCGGCGCGCAATACACGTTCCATACCGAGTTCGGCACGGTCACGCCGCGCGTCGACAGTTTCATCTCGGGCAAGGTGCAGTTCCTGCCGGACAACTTCATCACTTCGCAGCAGAAGCCCTACACGCTCACCAATCTGCACTTGACCTGGATTTCGAACGACGGGCACTACAAGGCGGAAGCCTTCGTCAACAACATCGAGAACGCCGATGTCATCTCCAATGACGGGTTGCAGTCGATCACGACTGGTCAAAGTTTGTTGGAACCTGACAATTTCGCCTATTACCCGCCACGCACAGTCGGCTTCCGGTTTGGCGTAACCTATTAGACCGGGAGGGCGGCGAGCGGCTGGCTGAGTTGCCAGCCGCTTGTTCGCCGTTTTTTCAGGTCTCAGCGTTTGACGCCGGGCGTGAACACTTCCCTGATTTTGGAATGACGCAGCCCCGGCTCGAGTTCGATCATCTCGATCAGGGTGCCGTTCGGATCATAGGCGACGACGCAGCCCGTGATGCCGGCTTCGGGAATCGAAGTCGGCTCTTCGGTCGTGAACCTGACGCCTTTGGCCTTCAGGTCTTTGTGGGCTTGGCGAACGTTTTCCGTTCGGAATGCAATCACCCGGGGAATTGTTGTCGGCGAGGGCGTCGGAAACGTCGCCTTCGGTTCCAGCCATTCGATAATATCAAGCATCGGTCCGTCAGGATCGCTCGGCAGGATCATCAGCACACCTCGGCCCTTGGGATTAGGGACGAGGGCGAAGGAAGCGCCGCTGCCGTCGGGCCAAACCGCGTCGCGCCGATCGCTCACGATGGTGAAGCCGAGCATCTCATAGAATTTGACCGTCTCGCCGACGTTCTTGGCGTTGATGATGGTGTGATAGAGATGCTTGAGACGCCATTGCTCGGCCATGTGCTCTCCCGGAGGCTTGTCGCTGCGATCATATAACGGTCGTTATGCTTGTGAAGCGGCATTCCGGCCGGTCTTGACTCGAACGGGCGCGTCCTTAAATGTAACGTCCGTTATAATTAGACCACAAGGGCGGCGCTGTGATGGGCGAACACTCAAGCCACTATGACGTCGTGGTCGTCGGCGCGGGATTTGCCGGCCTTTATGCGCTCTACAAGTTCCGTGCGCTCGGTTTTCGCGTCCTTGCCTTCGAGAAAGGCAGCGATGTCGGAGGCGTGTGGTACTGGAACCGTTATCCCGGTGCACGCTGCGATTGCGAAAGCTATTATTACTCCTACTCCTTCTCGAAGGAGTTGCAGGATGAATGGCACTGGAGCCTGCACTATTCGGAACAGCCGGAGATTTTGTCCTATCTGAGCCATGTCGCAGACCGCTTTGCGCTGAGGCCCCACATCCGTTTCGAAACGGCGGTTGAAACCGCAACCTTCGACGAAGCGGTGGGACATTGGAGGATCACGGCAAGCCGGGGCGACGCCGTCTCGGCCAACTTCATCGTTACGGCTGCAGGCTGCCTCTCCGAAATCCAGCGCCCGGACATTCCCGGCCTCGACAGCTTTGCCGGCGAAATCTACTTCACCGCCGCTTGGCCACCGCAAGGTGTGGACTTCACAGGGAAGAAAGTGGGCGTGATCGGCACGGGCGCATCCGGCGTCCAGGCCATTCCGCGCATTGCCAAACAGGCGAAACATCTCACCGTCTTCCAGCGCACCGCCAATTGGGTCGTGCCGGTGTGGAATGCGCCCATGAAGGCGGAATTCGTCGAATGGGTGAAGAGCCACTATGACGAGATCCGCAAGAATTGTCTCTCCTCCGGTGGCGGCGTGCCATTCGAGGTCAGCCATACGCGCGCCAGCGATGTCTCGCCTTCCGAGCAACAAAGCATTCTCGAAAAGGCGTGGGCCGTCGGCGGAACGCGGTTTTTTGCGCAATCCTTTTCGGATCTGCTCACCGATCAACAGGCCAACGATGCCGCCGCGCGATTCGTGGCGAAATATATTCGCGGCATCGTCAAGGATCCCGCCGTCGCCGAAATGCTGATTCCGACCGACCATCCGATCGGAACCAAGCGTCCGCCGATGGATGACGATTACTATCTGACCTTCAATCGCCCCAATGTGACGCTTGTCGATATCCGCCGCTCACCGATCGTGGGAATCGACGGCAAGACGCTGCGCACGAAGGACGGCGCTTACGAACTCGACGCGCTGGTTCTTGCGACCGGCTTCGACGCGATCACCGGTCCGTTGCTCGCGATCGACTTCCGCGGACGCGGAGGGCTGCGCTTGCGCGACAAATGGGCGAGCGGAGCGCGAACCTATCTCGGCCTTGGAACTGTGGGTTTTCCCAATCTCTTCACCATCACCGGGCCGCTCAGTCCGTCCGTTCTCGCCAATATGCCGACGGCGATCGAACAGCATGTCGACTGGATCGGCGACTGTCTGACGTACATGCGCGATCACGGTCTCGCGGTGATCGAGGCGACGGCCGACGCCGAGGATGGCTGGGTCGCGCACACCGCCGAAGTTGCGATGGGCACGCTCTATCCCAAGGCGAATTCCTGGTACCTCGGCTCCAACATTCCAGGGAAGCCCAGGCAGTTCGGAGTCTATCTCGGCGGCTTCAACACCTATCGTGAACGCTGCAACGCGATCGCCCAAAGCGGGTATGAGGGCTTCACGCTTCGCCAGACTGCCGGTGCAACCTCGCGGCCCTAGTCTTACCAAGCCTCTGATAAATAAAACGAATCGCGGGCGCCATTGGAGCAAAAACTCCGGCCTCATCCACGTCCATCATTAAAATAAATTAAGGTTTTGTCCGTGCGCCTGTATAGTTCGCCTGCAAGTGAAACAGACGGAACTGGGGGTTTCACATGGGTCGCTTCTTCGCATTCGCCTATGGTCTTTTGACCTACGTCATCTTCTTTGTGACTTTTGTCTATGCGATCGGCTTCGTCACGGGTCTCGTCGTGCCCAAGACGATCGACACGGGCGCGGCGGTGCCGCTCGCCGAAGCCATCATCGTCAATCTCGTCTTGATGTCCGTTTTCGCTGTCCAGCACAGCGTGATGGCGCGCCAAGGCTTCAAACAATGGTGGACCAAGTTCGTGCCGAAGTCGGTCGAACGCAGCACGTATGTGCTGTTCGCGAGTCTGGCGCTTATTCTTCTGTTCTGGCAGTGGCGCCCGATCCCGACAGTCGTGTGGAGTATCGCGAATCAGAGCCTTGCAATGATCGTGCTTGGCCTCTCGATCGTCGGCTTCCTTCTCGTGCTGTCGAGCACGTTCCTCATCAATCATTTCGAACTGTTCGGGCTGCACCAAGTCGTCAACAATTTGGCCGGTCGCGAGATGCCGGCGCCGCGCTTCTACACGCCGCTCTTCTACAAGTTCGTGCGCCACCCGCTCTATCTGGGGTTCATCATCGCGTTCTGGGCAGCGCCGACCATGACGGTCGGACATCTCTTGTTCGCAGCAGTCACGACGGCCTACATCCTCGTCGCCATCGTGCTCGAAGAGCGCGATCTGGTGAATCTCTTTGGCGACGAATACCGCAAATATCGCAGTCGCGTTCCGATGCTGCTGCCCTGGCGCGGCTCGCTTTAAGACTGGATGACAGAAACGGCGGCGCCGGTGCGGCGCCGTCGTCAGGCCACGATGTCGACGTGTCCGTCCGCCAGGCGATAAACCGCGCCCACGATCTTCAGCTTTGCGGCTGTCACGCTCGCGTTCAGGATCGGTGCCACGCCTTTCAGCTTCTGCACCGTGTCACTGACATTCTGCCTGATGGCGTTGTCGAGCAGATCGCCGGGTTTCCCCTGGCTCGCCTTGACGGCCGGCGTAAGGTTCGCCACCAGCGAAGGCAGATGGCCGGGAAGGGTGGTGTTGTCTCTCAGGGACTCGATCGTCGAGGCGACTGCACCGCAGGCACTGTGGCCAAGGACCATGATGAGCGGCGTCTTCAACACCGCCACCGCATATTCCAAGCTCGCCACAATGTCGTCGTTGGCGAAGTTTCCGGCGACGCGGCAGACGAAGAGATCGCCCCGCGCACTATCGAAGGCGAGTTCCGGCGCGATGCGCGAATCGGCACAGCTGAGGATCGCAGAATAGGGGTTCTGGCCCTTCGCCAACGGCTCACGCTCATTTCTGAAGTCGTGACGCCGCATGACGCCTTCGACGTAGCGCTTGTTGCCGGCCGTAAGAAGCGCGAGTGCGGCGTCGGGCGTGACCACATTCTGCGGCTTCGGCGGTGCTTTGACCTCGGCGGCCAAGGCGTTGCCGGCAAGCGCGTATCCTGCCGCCGCCGCACCCAGAAGACTCAGGAATCCCCGTCGCGAATTCTCGTGTTGCGGCTGTTCGCATATCTGACACATCGGCCCCTCCCCAGTTGGCATTGCGATGTCGATGCATCAGGGCGTGCGGACAAGACTAAGTCAATGGCCCCGCGCTTCAGGCAAGGCTTCGCGCAGGCGTTGCGCAAATGCGGCGAGGCACACTTCGGACTTGGAGAGCGGGCCGCTCGAATAGCTCGACGAACTCATGCCGGATTGAACGCGCGCCACCAGGACTGTGTCCTCGGCATTGACCTGCCGATTGATGCGCCAATTGAGATAGCGCGCGGCATGCACCTCGCGCCTTTTGTCGGGCAATGCATAGGCGATTTCACGGATCAAGGTTTCAGTCGGTGAAATGGGCACAAACTGCATGAAGTCGACCTGGTCGGGATAGACATCGAAGGCGACATTCGGCCAGAGCCGGTAATAGCTCCACACGCGCCTACGCTCATCCGGGAGATGATCGAACAGCGGCAAAAGCGATTGGTAGAAGCGCTCCGAAGGATTCGAAGACGGACGTTCCGTGATCCGACCCTCCATTTTGTCGACCCAGCGCTTGGCCTCGAGCGTGTAGCTGCCGGCAAAGAGACGGGTCAGTCCCGGATGGGCCACGGGGATATGCAACCCATCGCCGTAATTGTCGGCGACATTCTTCCAGTTCACGCCGCGTGGACGAAATGTGACGCGGCCTTGAGGCAGCAACTCTTCAAACCTGTGCGGTGCGATGTCGGCGTCGTAAGGCGCTATCATCTCCGCGATCGTCGGCCCACTGCGTTCGCGGCGCACGAAGACAAAGCCTTTCCAGATTTCCTGATCGAGCGCGACCAATCCATGCTTTGCGAGGTCCAGGTCCTCGAGACCTTGCCAGGGCGGCACTGCCTTCAGCGAACCGTCGAGCGCGTAGCTCCAGGCGTGATAAGGGCAGACGAGACGGTGACCGCAATTGCCGCTTGCGCCATCGGCAAGACGCGAGCCGCGATGGCGGCAGACATTGTGGAAACTGCGCACCACGCCATCTGCGCCGCGCAGCGCCAGGAATTTTTCGCCCAGGATGTCGAGCGTGTGATAGTCGCCGGCGTTACGGATATCGTTCACGTGACAAATGAGATGCCAGGACTTGGCGAAGAGCTTTTGCCGCTCGGCGTCGAAGAAACCGGCATCTTGATAAACACGGGCCGGCAGGCTCTCGCCCTCGGCCGTCCCGATTGTCCGCCCGGCGAGTGTCACGAAGTGTGCGCGGCCGAGTGCAGGGCGAAACCTTCATAGCCCCTTGCGGCCACGTCGTTGCAGATCTGCTCATAGGTGGGAAAGCCGCCAATATAAGGCATGAAAACGCGCGGCTTACCCGGAACATTGGCCCCGATGTACCAGGAGTTGGCGAGGGGAAAGAGTGTGGTGTCTGCGATTTCATTCACGCTCGCAACCCAGGCATCCTGTGCGGCAGTCGTCGCCTCGATGGCGCCAACTTGGCGTTCGTTCACATAGGCGATGCAGCCCGAAATCCATTCCACGTGCTGCTCGATGGCGAGCGCCATGTTGCACAGGACGGATGGACTGCCGGGACCGGTCACCAGGAAGAGATTGGGAAAGCCCGAAACCATCAATCCCAGATACGTCCGGGGTCCTTCAGCCCAGCTCTCCTTGAGCTTCACGCCGCCGCGGCCGCGAATGTCGATTTTTCCGACGGCGCCGGTCATGGCATCGAAGCCGATCGCATAGACGATCGCATCGACCTTGTAGTCGCCATCGCGTGTGCGTATTCCCTGCGGCGTGATCTCCGTGATGGGATCTTGCGCGACATCGACAAGCGTGACGTTGTCGCGATTGAACGTCGCGTAGTAGCCCGTGTCGACGCAGAGCCTCTTGGTTACGATCGGATAGGTCTTGGGAACAAGCTTCTCAGCGATCTCCGGATTCTTGACGATCGAGCGGATCTTGTCGGCGACAAAGGAACTCGCAATGGCGTTCGCTTCCTTGTTGACCACGATGTCGGCAAACGCACCCGCCAGGCTGAAGCCGCCGCGTGACCAGCGGTCCTCGTAGGTGCGCTGGATCTCGTCCGGAGTTGCGTCGAACACAGAGCGCTCGGATTGGTCCAGCATGCGAATGCCGAAGCCGGTCTGGCGCGCTTCCTTTCGATATTGCGCGCGGTGTTCGCGCCAGTCGCGCACCACATCTGGATCGACGGGTTTGTTGTGCGCTGGCACGCTGAAGTTCGGCGTACGCTGGAAGACCGTGACGTGGCTGGCTTGTTCGGCGATCATCGGGATCGACTGGATGGCAGACGACCCGGTTCCGATCACGCCGACATGCATGCCGGTGAAGTCGACACCCTCGTGCGGCCAGCGCCCGGTGTGATAGCTCGGACCCTTGAAGCTTTCGACGCCTTTGAAGTCCGGATCCTTCGTAACCGACAAACACCCCGTCGCCATGACGCAGAACTTGGCGGAGATTTGCTCGCCGCGATCGGTCGCGATCATCCAGCGATCGGTGCGCTCGTCGAAAATCGCCGACGTTACCCGCGTCTCGAGCTGGATATCGCCTCTCAGGTCGAATCGGTCGGCGACATGATTGAGATAGCGAAGCAGTTCGGGCTGGGAGGCGTAGCGCTCCGTCCATTGCCATTCGTCTTCGAGCTCGGGCGAGAAGGAATAGGAATATTCCTGGCTCTCGATGTCGACGCGCGCGCCCGGATAGCGGTTCCAGAACCAGGTGCCGCCGACGCCGCTGCCGGCCTCGTAGACACGCGCCGAAAGTCCCAGCTCGTGTACTTTGTGCAGCATATAGAGGCCGGAAAAGCCCGCGCCTACGATCACGACATCATAGCGCGCCGGCGTTGCCTGATCCTGACCCGCTGCATTGGACGCCATTGTCGACCTCGCACCATCTCAATCCCGCGCGGCGAGAGTAGCGCAAGTTCCGGCGGCGAAGCGAGCGCTCCGGCGCGAACGCCGTAACGAGGTGGACGCGGCCGGCGTCCCGCCAGGCAGCCGGTGCGCCTCAGGACATTGGCGAAGCGATCAATTCAGGTATTGGACTGGACGGTGCTGACGATCTTCGAACCGATCGTGCTCGCGGCCGTATTCACCTGGGTCTGGATTACCAGGACGACCCCGATCGCCAAAATGATCACCGCGGCAGCCAACGCCACCCATTCCAACGTGACCAGGCCTTCGTCGTCCCTGACGAAACGCAGAACTTCTTTGACCATCGGTTTCTCCCCCAAGTGCTGTTGCACGACCCCGAAATGATGGTTTGGCTCTAGGCGGCGGCGCGCCTCCGGCGTTGCCGGCGATAGGCCGCGATGCCCGCAAGGCCGGCGCCGAACAGCGAAAGCGTGATCGGCTCAGGCACGAAGCCGGTCACCAGAGTTCCTGGAATGGCCAATATCTGACCCTGCGTCTGGCAAGTAGTATCCTTTGTGATGAGGCCGACCAAGGCTGCGCTGCATGGCGCCTCGAGTTGGGAGAATGTCCAAGGCTCCGGCTGGGTGGTGAAGAGTGTGTAGTCGGCTGCTGCTCCCGCTATCAGTCCCGCGACAACGCTTTGAAAGTTCGCATCGCCGGAGAATGTGGCGCTGCCGCCGTACTCCAGTTCCCAGATCGCCATCTGAATCGCCGCGCCGCGCTCGGCTGTCAACGTGCCGAGGAGATAATCGTTGATGCCCAACGCGGTCAGACCCATGATTTCATGCGCCGTCGCCAGGCTGCCCACGTTCAGGTAGAAGACGACATCGGCCGGCGCAGTCGGATCGGATGCGTAATAGTTGTTGTAGGTGTGACCGGGCGTGAAGCTGTGCACCAAGTCGTCGCAGAACACGACGACGTTCAGGGGAGCTGTCGGCGGGATCGTGTTGAGAGTGACCGAAACGGGGCCGGCGTATTGGATGGACTCATCTGCTCCCAAACTCGAGCCGATTAAATCCAGATGCGTGGGCGGCGGTCCGGGCCTCAATGTTCCCGTGCCGACAGTGAAATCCAAAGCATTGACATGGAGCGAGAGTGGTCCTGTCCATGTCAAAGGGGCTGCCGCCGCCGGCGTTGCGCTTGCGATAGCCGCCGCCACCGCCAATGCGCCAAGAATGAGCTTCGATCGTGCCATGTTACACCTCGTAGCAATCCCCGAGATACAATAAGCAAATTCTGGGCCAATATTTCCTCGAGCCGGAAAAAGGCTGTTTTCGTCCGTTTTCTCGGGACTTGAAAGGTTAATCTGTCAAGCGGATTTACAAGAGACGTAAGCGCAACCGCTTCGCCGCTCGACTGCATCTATCTCGTGCGCAAAAAGTTCCATGCGCGGCCTTGAAACGATTCCGCCACAGACCACGCGGCGCCCGCGATCAAAGTCGAGACGCAAATCTCCGACCAGTCGAAACGGTTCGTAAGGTGAGCGCCGACCGTCGGCACCCACACAAGGAGCGTGAAGAGGCTCACCATCACTGCCTCGAGAGTCGCGGCGAGGCGCGGCACCACGTCGAACAGGATGGCGACTCCGGCCGCCATATGTGCGGCGCCGGTGAGATACGCCAACGGCACGTGGAACGGCAGCCATGCTGGAATGAGCGGCGCCGTCTGGTCGAGATAGACCATGTGCGACAGGCCAATTGCGGGCAGCGCCAGGGCAAAGAGCATCTGGCCCGCGCGCACATGCCGGTATTTCGCCAAGGCGCCGTGTTCGCGCGGCGAAAGCGAGAAGATGGTCCATGTACCGGCGAGGAGAATAAGGTTCTCGCTCACGCTGTACCACGAGGCCTCGACCAGCGGATGCACAACCATCCCCGGCAGTTGCAACACCAGCTCACGCAAAAGGAGAAACCCTGCGAGCGCGAGCGCTGCCATCTGTTCGGTGCGCGGGATGAGAAGACCGATTGCGGCGGCAAGAACAAGCGCGCCGGAAAGAATGGCCAGCGTATCGTGCCAAGCGTCTCCTTGGGCGAGTGGGCGCCAGAGAAACGCCACATCGCGCGTGACGATGGTCAAGATGCCGGTTGCGGCGAACCCCGCGGCAAAGAGCAGGCGGCCCAATCCGGTCATGCGCATCCGAAATCCCCTCGGACGTGGCGTGCGCGAACAACTACTTCTTCGACTCCGCGAGTTTGCGCAAATTCGCTTCGTGGCTCTTGCGATCGAGGGAATAGAAGAGGATCACCGCGACCATCGTCATCCAAAGCGTGAGGATCGTCGGCACATAGTAGGCGCCCAGGTGCCAGAGCGCATCTGCGGGAACATGCGCGGGATCTGCCCCCTTGGGGAAATGCGCGAACCAGAGAACGTAGCCCGCGGCCGAGACGCCGATGCCGGTGACCAGTTTGCGGACAAACGTCGCCGCCGAGAAGAAGACGCCTTCGGCGCGGCGTCCCGTCTTGAGCTCGGCCTGCTCGACGAGGTCAGCCATCATCGACGAGCCCAAAATACCGAAAGCGATGATGAGGCCGACGTCGATCATGGTCGAGACGAGCACGAACCAAAAAATGAAAGGCGAACCGTTGGGCGGCAAGACTCCGAAAAGCCTCAAGACGACGGGCATGGGCGAACCCAGAAACGCGACGAAGCCGATGATGATGGCTCCCATTCTTTTGCCGATCGTACGGCTCGCCAGCGGCGCGAGCCAGGCGCCGATGAAGGCCGAAATGAAAACACTGCCGGTGATGAGGAAGTTCTGGAACGCATCGAAGGCCCAGAAATAGGAGAGGAAATAGAATGCAAGAGCCGCCGAAAGGCCGGCTGCCACCGCGCCGAACGCAGTCGAAAGAAAGAGCGCGAGGAAGGAGCGGTTGGAAAGCGTCTCCCAGATTTCCTTGATCACCACGAACGGCGTGATGCGACGCTTGGGCGGCGGCGCATGCAGATAAGGGATGCGCGCATGCGTGCCGAGCGCCGAGACCATGATGCCTAAGAAGATGAGGCCCGATGCGATCAGACCGTAAACGGCGTAGGCGTCGCGGTTGAATTGTCCGTTCTTGATAGCGGTCGTAGCGAAGGCCGGGAACAGCACGCCATACATCAGAACCGTCATCAGATTGCCGCCGGTCCAGCCGAAATAATAGCGCCAGGACATCAGCGAACTGCGTTCGTCGTAGCCTGCAGCAAGCTCGGCGCCGAGCGAGGAACTCGGTGTCTCGAACATCGTGATCATGATGCGGATGAGGATGGCGAGAACAAGCAGGTACCAGAAGATCTCCTGAGGCGACCACCCGACAGGCGGGCGCCACAAAAGGAGGTAGGACAGCGCGACCGGTATTGCAGCCGCATACATGAAGGGATGCCGTCTGCCCCACTTCGAGTGCAGATTGTCGGAGAAGTAGCCGATCAACGGATCGCATAAGGCATCGAAGATCAAGGCGATCGAGATGGCAGCACTCACCCAGCGCGAGTCCACACCGATCACCTGGCTGTAGAAAATCAGGAGGAAATACGAAAACCCATTGTCCTTGACGCCAAACGCGACGGAGCCGAAGCCATAGGCAAAACGGGTCCATAGAGAGGTCTCGTGTCCGACGCGCGTGACGGAGACAGGAGACGCCAACGGCGGAGCGTCGACTCTGGCGGGTGTGATGAGCGCGTCAGCCATGAGGACTCCTACAGCCGGCGCCAAGCGCCCAACGCTTGGCGAGAGCTTCCTCCGCCACTTCATCCCGGGTCAATAGGTGCAGCAAGCAACGATTGCGTGTGCCGCCGCAAATGCCCGGAATATCGTGCTCAAACCGAAGCCTTCACGCTAGCCAGAAACTTCCGCCTTGCGCGCTCGCCCCTGGAAAAGGCCGATTTTCTTCATCGCTTCAGGCGCGCCATCAGCGCTTCGATGTCGGCTGCCGTGTAGGGAAGGGGTGGATTGATAAGCTCGTAACCGTTCGGCGTGATCAGAAGAACGTCTTCCTGGTAGAACCCCATGCCGTCGGCAGCGAAATCTGCCGAGAACGCGATGGTGTTCCCGGTGTGCAGTTTCTCGGGCGGCGGAAAGATTTCGACCATATCGAGACCGTGTGTGTACATGATCCAGCCGTCGGGTGTGGCAAGTCGTGCCGCGGCGTGTTTTGCCAAATCGGAATGGAGCGTCTTAATCTGGTCTTGCGCGTATCGGGTGCAGGCTCGAAAGACGTCGTCGGAGCTGACGCCGTCATGCATCGCACGCAGGCCCGCTTGGTAGGCGCCATTCATGAGCTCAACGACTTCGCGTTGATCTTTGCTGAAGTGGCCGGTGGCGGGAAAGGTGCGTCCAACGTCACCCTTGTAGAAGTCATAACTGAAACCGATGTCCATCGTAACGTTGTCGCCCGCCTGCACCGTTCGGTTGAGATTGTGATAGTCGTACGCCTTTCGCACCACCGTGCCAGGCAACAACGGGCCCGCCTTGATCTCGGGCCAGATGGAAACACCATCCGCTCCAGCACCCAAAGCAGCACCGACTGCGGCCCCTTCTAACGCTCGGATCGTGCGTCCGGGCGCGATCGCAGCGATCGCCGCTCGGTAACCGACGTCGGTATATTCCGCTGCTTTCTTCATGAGAGCGATCTCGGCGGAACTCTTCACGGCGCGAATGGCTTTGAGCGTCGGCGAAGCATCGACAATCGTCGCATCCGGCCATTTTGCTTTGATCGCCGCGGGCCATAAGAGATAAGGGTTCTCCACTGGCGCAAAATCCGGTGGGTTGCTCGCCGCCGCGACCATCTTGCCCTGGCCGCCGAAATCCAAATAGAGGCGCAGGTTCGGGTTCGCCTTGCGGCGTGCCGCGATGAAATCGGCGAATCCTTCCCAACTCACGACATGGTCGATTCCGACATCGCGTTCTGTTTGATGGCCTTGGGCGAGATAGACGGAGTCCCAACCGGTCAATGGGCCGAACGTACGCTGCTCTCTCGCCGTGGGCTCCTTCACAAAGAGCCACGTCTCTTTCGTCGTTCCGTCGATCGCGAGAATGGCAGCGTGGAGATTTTGCAAGCCGGTGAAGTAATAGAAATTGGTGTCTTGTTCAAAACCAGCATCTGACCAGTTCTTCGGCGCCGAGAAGGAATGCAAAAGGACGATTCCATCCGGCATCGTGCTCAGGGCGGCCTGCTGTCGGGCGCGAAATTCGCTTGGGTCGATTCCCATGTGCGCAGATGCCGTTCCGAACGAGCATGTCAGCAGCACAAATAATAGAATCGCCCTGGTCGTCGTCTTCATGCGCCGATCCCCTTGGAAGTCATTGACCGTAGAACAGATGGGATTGACGGTGCACGACGCGAGAGGCGTCGCACAATGGGCTCACACGGTTGTGTATTTTCGTCAGTCGCAAGAGAAGATGGTGCGGCCTTAACCTACGACAGGCACGGGTTAATTCTTACTTAGTAAGAGAGGTCCTCCGATGCGACGGCGCGAATTTCTGACGGCCACACTGAGCGCGACGGTCGCGGCTGCGTCACCCGGCGGCTTCGCAAGGGCTGAGGCCGTTGGCTCGGGCCTTCCCTCGGTCGATGCCGTGCGCTTGGGCGGCAGGCACACGACAATCTCTGGCGCGGCGCTTCAGGAGTTGCGCGACGCATTGCACGGGCGGCTGCTCTTGCCCATGGACGACGGATACGAAGAGGCGCGCCGCATTATCACTCGCAGGTTCGATCGACGTCCTGCGTTCATCGTGCAGGCAACTGGTGCAGGCGATGTGCGATTGACCGTCGACTTCGCCAGGGACAACCAGTTGCTTCTCGCCGTCAAAGGTGGCGGCCACAGCGAGGCTGGTGTTTCCGCCGTTGAGGGCGGAGCGATGATCGACCTCAGCGCCATGCGAGGTGTTCGCATCGATGCGGAAGCCAAACGCGCCTGGGTCCAGGGAGGAACGCTCGCCGGCCTCATCGATCACGAAGCGTTGTCGCAAGGACTCATCGTGCCGCTCGGCGACGCAAGCACCGTTGGCATCGGCGGTCTCGCAACCGGCGGCGGATTTGGCCGCGTATCACGCAAGTTTGGCCTCACCCTCGATACCATTCGCTCCGTCGACCTGGTCAGCGCCGACGGAAAACTTCATCATGCCGACAGCGCGGAGAATTCCGATCTCTTCTGGGCTGTTCGCGGCGGCGGCGGAAACTTCGGCGTTGTGACGGCCTTTGAGTTCGAGCTTCATCCCATGCAAGAGCACGTCGTCGGCGGCAACATCGTGTTTCCGTTCGCGCAGGCGCGCCAAGTCCTCAGCGCCTATGCCGATTTCACGGCGACCGCACCCGATGAACTTTATGTCGAATGCTTTATCAACGTCGGCGACACGTTGGACGCCAGTTTCTTACAATTGGGCGTCTGCTATTGCGGCGATGAGCGCGACGCCGAACGAATTCTTGCGCCGCTGCAACGTTTTGGAGCTGCAACCAGCAATGCCGTCAAGGCGCAAAGCTATCTGGCAGTGCAGGGGTCCGATCTTCAGCCCCATCCCAGAGTTCTCACGAAGACAACGACGGCGAGGGACACTTACTATAAGGCGGGTTTCGCCGCCGGGATCGACAAGGATCTGATCGAGGCCATCGCCGGTGGCGCCGAACCCCATCCTGGTCGCAACACGCGTTTCCTGTTTCAGCCCGCAGGGGGCGCGATTGCGCGCGTGGAAAACATGGCGACGGCCTTCAGCCATCGCTCGGTGAGCCACGATACGATCATTCCCATCAGCTGGCTGATCGACCAGAACGCCGACAAACACCGGCGCTATGCCGAATCATTCTGGAAGGGCATCAAGAAGCATATGCACGGCTTCTACAACAACGACATGGCCGGCGCCGTGACGCCGCGAGAAGTCGCCATGAATTTCGGCGGCAACTACGACCGGCTTAAGCGCATCAAGAAGATCTGGGATCCCGATAATCTCTTCCGATTGAATGCGAACATCGAGCCGCAGGCATAAGCAGCAGCCGGCATCCCTTCACAGGGCGATCTGGTCTCGTGATGTCACAACGATTTCGGGGTGACCGCGAACCAGCTTGATCGTGCCGGAGATGATCACGATCCGACGATCGAACTCCTGAACCTTGCCCGGCGACGACAGCTGATTGGGAAACAATACGGCCTTGAATGTCAGATCCGGATAGTGTCCGCCGACATTGACAATGGTGGCAGCGCCACGATTGGTGAGGATTTCGCTGACCGTGCCTTGCAGATTGGCCCACTCGCCGACATGCGCGACCGCTTCGTTCGAATTGATTTCGTCCGCGGCTGCTTGCGAGACCGGAATGGCGGCGCCGGGCCAAGCCGCGATGGATGGTTCCGCGACCACGACTCCCATCGCGCCTATGAGTCCTATGGTTGCCAGGAGCTTCACGTTCATCGCCAACTCCATTTGCGATGTCGACGTAGGACTATGACCGTGAAAGCTCTGACAGCCGGTAAAGCTTGTCCTTAAAGTGCAAGCATTCTCTGCGGCCGGAAGTTGTATTGCATCCGCGTGGAGGGATCGCTACGCCAAATCCGGACGCGCTGTCGCTATGCCGTCCCTTCCAGGATCAGGCGCTTCTGCTTTTCCGTAAATGCGTGCAGCTTGTTCATATAGGCAAAGCGCACATAGTCCCGTCCGGCCGCGGACATCTTGTCGAACCAGTCGTCTTCCCCAAGCATCTCGCCGAGGCGGGGCGCGTTGCGGTGGAGCATTTGAACGTCGGTTTTCTTGGGCTCCAGGCTTCGCAAAATGCCGCGATTGAAATGTGCATGAAGCGTGACGCGGTCGCCCGGGTCCGTGCGATCTCCCTGCCAATGCCACACGCCATGCGTGAAATAGACGACAGAACCCTTCGGCATCACGATCGGTACGGCCGCATTGTGGCCTTCGCCGGGGCGCGGCGGTCGGCGCATCTTGTGACTTCCCGGCACAATCCAAGTGGGCCCGGACTCGAGTCGCCAGTCTTCCAGCGCCCAGACACCGACACCGGTCAGCGCAAACTCAGGATAGGGCTCCGGCACATGGGCGTAATCGGTGTGCATCGGAATGACGCCGGCGCCGGGACCCTTCTTGATCGAGCTGAAGGAGGCGATCACCGCGCCGCGGCCCAACGAAGCGTCGATGAGCGTCATCAGCAGGGGATTTTGAATCAGCTGTTCGAACTCGCGGCCATGATAGAGCATCCAGTTCATAGAGAAGGATTGGTGCGGCAGAAGCGCGCGCAGCGTCGCCGCGCGCACCTCGTCGGCGAATTGCGGCGAGATCGCGTGCTCGATGATCGTGTATCCCTGCTCCTCCATCTCGCGAATGCGCTCCGCTACGCCTTGGCGTTGTGCGCGATGCGCAAGATCGGGGTTCTCGACCGTTCGACGGCCCATGTGATCGTGCAGCAGCAAGAGCATTTCGTTCGCGGCAGCGTTTTCGATCTTTCCAGCACAGTGGGATCCGAAGCTTGGAATTCACGTGACTTGAAGTCGCGGC
>JADMIO011204676.1_pt1 | contig 25495 bp, 20 predicted proteins | sample 8958161 | NCBI WGS metagenome assembly JADMIO01 (sample SAMN16585339, study PRJNA669376) | soil metagenome | isolation source: Crop rotation soil | place: USA: Cullars Rotation, Alabama | collected 2011
CCTCCACCCTTACGGCCTCGGGCCGGCTGGCGGACAGGCTGCCGAGCCGCCTGGGTCTGATCGATACCATCAATCGAGATCCCGAGTCTTTGAGCAACCGTTGCGAGAATCGTTTGAGTTCCGGTGGTCAACGCCTGATCAAACCGACCTGCGATGAAGTCACCGCGCATTTTTCGAATGACCTCACCGGCGAGTATATCCGGAACGTCGCCTTCAAGCTGGCGGCTGACTTCCAGCCTGGTTCCCCCATGATAAACACCTTGAGCGTCAGGAGGCTTTATCGCGACGAGGAGGATCAGCGAACGTTTTTGAGCGTCGCGTCCGATTCCCCAATCTCGCCCCAGTCTTAGCGTGTAGTCTTCGATCGGATAGTCCTGCATATCGTCGAAGTTGATCGTTACGACTGCCACCTCGATCCCGGTTCGATCTCTAAAATTGCTAAGGAGCATATCGATCTGCTGCTTGGTGGATGGGCTGAGCTTGCCGGCAAAGTCGTTCATGAAACCTTGCGGCTTGGGTATCTGTGGGTCAGCAAACGAAACTGCGGTAAGGAGCAGAACAGCGATAACAGTGACCGGTGTGATCCTAAGAATTTTGCTCATGATGGCGGTGTAACTGTGTTGGTTCTCTCTTTGTATCTATGATTTAGCAATAGGTCTTCGTTGGCTTGACGTTGCTACCGTGATTGGCCTGACGTAGTCATACCTCCTGATTATGACTTATTACCGGCGCCCGGCAAAGCAAGGAATCGGAGACTTCTCACGCCGATATGTAACGTACGTCTTAATTCTCTTGATGCGTGTTGACAGCGCCTGTGGTCAAACATATACTTAGCAGTTCTCGATTGAGAGTGCTAAAGCGCATGTAGACCCACTCATCAGCGCTTAGCGTCAATTCATTGGAAAGGAGCAACGAACGAAATGGCAAGTATACGCCCGCTTCAAGATCGCGTGATCATCAAGCGGATCGACGAAGGCGAACAGATCCGTGGGGGTATCATCATTCCGGACAGCGCAAAAGAGAAACCTCAGGAGGGCGAGGTTGTAGCAGCCGGAGCCGGAAAGAAACTCGACAGTGGTGATCGCGTCGCGTTGGACGTCAAAGAGGGTGACCGAGTGTTGTTTGGTAAGTACGCCGGAACCGAAGTCAAGCTCGATGACGAAGAGTACTTGATTATGCGCGAGGACGACATCCTTGGCGTGATTGAAAGAGCCGCCGAAAGCCCGAAAGCAAAGGGAAAAGGCAAATAGCAATTCTAAATCAGGAGAGGAACAAATGGCTAAACACATAGCATACGGGGAGGAGTCACGACGCGCTCTGCTCGCAGGAGTCAATCGACTCGCGGATGCCGTCAAAGTAACTCTCGGCCCCAAAGGTCGCAATGTCGTCATTGAGAAGAAATTCGGATCACCGACGATCACCAAGGACGGTGTCACCGTAGCAAAGGAAATCGAACTCGAGGACAAGCTTGAAAACACCGGCGCACAGATGGTGCGCGAGGTTGCTTCCAAGACCTCAGATATCGCCGGCGATGGAACCACCACCGCCACAGTTCTTGCACAAGCGATTTTCCGAGAGGGCGTGAAAACCGTCGCTGCCGGCGCGAGCCCCATGGCTCTCAAGCGGGGTATCGACAAAGCAGTCGAAAAAGCCGTCGAAGAGATTCAGCGTCTATCCAAAAAGGTTAAAGACAACGAAGCTATCGCTCAGGTCGGCACCATCTCCGCAAACGGTGATGCCACCATCGGCAATCTCATCGCCGAAGCGATGGGCAAGGTCGGTCAGGACGGCGTGATCACCGTCGAGGAGTCCAGGACTCTCGAGACCGCTCTCGAGGTGGTCGAAGGTATGCAGTTCGATCGCGGTTATCTCTCACCTTACTTCGTCACCGACCCCGAGCGAATGGAAGCGATCCTTGAAGACGCTATGATCCTGATCCACGAGAAGAAGATCTCGTCGATGAAGGACCTCCTCCCGCTGCTCGAGCAAGTCGCCCGCGGCGGCAAGCCGCTTGTCATCATCGCCGAAGACGTTGAAGGCGAAGCCCTGGCAACGCTGGTGGTGAATCGACTTCGCGGCACGCTCCAGGTGTGCGCAGTAAAGGCCCCGGGATTTGGCGATCGTAGGAAAGCAATGCTCCAGGACATCGCGATCCTGACCGGCGGCAAAGCAATCACCGAAGACCTCGGTATCAAGCTCGAGAGTATTCAGCTTGGTGATCTCGGCCGCGCGAAGAAAGTTGTTGTTGACAAAGACAACACCACCATCGTCGAAGGCGCCGGCAAGGGCTCTGAGATCGAAGGTCGGGTCAAGCAGATTCGCGCGCAGATTGACGACACGACTTCCGACTACGATCGTGAGAAGCTCCAGGAGCGACTCGCGAAACTCGTCGGTGGCGTTGCGGTCATCAAGGTCGGCGCTGCTACCGAAACCGAACTCAAAGAAAAGAAAGCTCGTGTCGAAGACGCGATGCACGCCACAAAGGCAGCCGTCGAAGAGGGCATCGTTCCTGGCGGTGGAGTCGCGTTTCTTCGCGCTCAGAAGTCGCTCGAGAACTTCCATGTCGACAATGACGACGAGAACATCGGCGTCGGGATCGTCAAGCGAGCGCTCGAAGAGCCGCTTCGCCAGATCGTTGGGAATGCCGGCCAGGAAGGCGCCGTCGTTGTCGACAAGGTTCGAAGCAACAAGTCTGCAAACTTCGGCTACAACGCTGAAAGCGACCAGTACGGAGATATGCTTGCGATGGGTGTAGTCGATCCGACCAAGGTCACTCGCTACGCTCTGCAGAATGCGGCATCGATCGCCGGTCTGTTGCTGACCACCGAGGCATTGATCTCTGAAGTGCCAGAGCAGGAGAAGGAAGCTCCACAGATGCCGGGTGGCGGCGGCGGAATGGGCGGATTCTAAAAATTCGTCACTCTAGTTCAAAAGGGCGGCCAATCGGCCGCCCTTTCTTTTTGCAAATTGCTTGAAACGAAATCCGTCTCTGACCGAATCGTTACTGAGATCTTAGGGTGACAAGCGGCTTGCGCGTCAATACATCGGCGGTTGCGAGAGTCCCGACAACTGTAACGAGCAATACCGTAGCTCCGACGCCTCCGAAATTCACCATCGGCGTGAAGCTCCACGGAATTTCAAAAACCCACTTCGACGTCGCGTACGATAACCCTACGGCTCCCAAAGAGCCAATCAATCCCGCCACTAATCCGATAAGCCCGTACTCTGCAACCAAAATCTTCAACAGCACCTTTCGCTTCGCACCGAGCGTCTTGAGCACAGCAACCTCATAGATCCGCTGAAACTTGGTCATGGCCAACGAACCGATCAGAATCAACGCTCCGGTCAGCAGAACAAAACTCGCCACAAAGGAAACCGCCAAGGTGATGTTGTTGATGATTCGCTCGATCGCTTTGGCAACATCTGCAACATCGATTACAGAAACGTTTGGGAATCGATCAACAAGGCTGCGTTGGAATCGAGACCGCTCGACCTCGCCGGTTGGTCCGTTCATCGCCCCTACCAGCATCTGCGGCGCGTTCTCCAGAGTGCCGGGCCGAAACAGAATCACGAAACCAGTCCGCGAATTTCGCCAATCGACGTGACGGACGCTGGTCACCCGCGCGTTGAGATTGCGGCCTTGTATGTCGAACGTGATTTGACCTCCGACATCGAGCCCTTCAAGACCGCGCAAACTTTCTTCGATCGACACTTCGCCATCCGATGACGGCGTCGAATCCCAGAAGTGTCCCGCGACTATCGATTCGTTCTTCTCAAGATTTGGACGATAGGTTACAACGTATTCTCTGCCGAGCCTTCCGCGCTCGCGCTTCATCTCCGCTTCGTTGAGATCGATGTCTTTCCCGTTTATCGCGAGAATCCTTGTCCTGACCGTGGGTACAAGAATTGGATCAGTCCCAGTCGTCTCTCGAACGATATCGGCGATGCCCCGTCCTTGATCGGGCTGAATATCGATCAGAAACATATCAGGGAGATCTCCGGTGCGACCCCGATCCAATTCCCGAATGAAATTTGCCTGAAGCGACTGAACCGAAATAACCGCGAACACCCCCAATCCTACGATCATCACGATGATTCGCGTTTGATTTCCCGGTCTATGCAGACTGTTGATCGCCTGTTTCAAGGCAAACGAAGTCAACGGACGGGAATGGCGTACAATCCTGATCAACAGAGTCGCACCCAGATACAAACCACCGGCCGCAGCAACCAGTCCGCCCATGAAAACCAATCCGACGCGAACACCCCCGCCCTGCCACGAGACCACAAACAACAACGCCAGCATCGCCAGTATCGCGACGATCCATCGCACAATATCCAGCTTGCCTCGACCTGATGTGGAGCTGTCTCGCAGCAACACGTTCGGTCTTATGTGACGAATCTCAAGGAGTGGCAGGACCGAAAACAGGATTGAAATTATTATCCCAACTACGATGCCCTGAATTGCGGCGCTCGCTCGAAGCCCGTAGGTCATATAAGCCGGGAGTTTGTCGGCAAACACTGTTTGAATGAGGACCAACACGCCCTTGCCGAACAATACTCCGAACAGGCTGCCCACTACGCCCATCGTGATTACCTGGCCGAGATACGCAACTGTGATACGTCGACCTGTGGCGCCAATGCACTTGAGAACGGCGATCGCTTTCCGTTTCTGTTCTATAAACACCCGAGTTACATTGGATATTCCGATCCCGCCGAGCACCAGAATCACCAGACCGGTTAAGGATGAATAGTCCTCCGCGCGCGAAAATGATTCGTTTAGGTTTTCCTGCGAATCGCGATAAGAGCGCACATTGATAAGGTCGTTCTTCAGACTGTCGCGGAGTTGGCGAACCATCGCGGTCATCTTGTCTTCAGGCACCGTGAGCAGGATTTTTCTTCTCGCTCGACTGCCAAACCCAGTGAGTCCAGCCGCCTCCAGCGCATCCCGCTCGATGAATACACGAGGGCCGATTCGGAAGCCAGCGCCGCGACCTGGCTCCTGATCGATTGTTCCTCGGATCTGGAATGTAGCGACGCCGATCTTTATCGTATCGCCTATACGCAACTGCAGCCTGTCGAGTAGAGCAGCCGAGACGATCGCTCCGTTACTTCGCAGCATCGAGTACGAAAACGGTTGGCCGCCGCTGAGAGTAAAGTCGCCAACCAGCGGGAAGTTGGAATCGACGCCCTTCAACTCGATCATCATCGCGCCTTCCTGACCGGCATCCGCGGGTCGAGCCATCGTGGGCGATTCGATGGTCTCAGTGCGCGATAAGGCCACCGGTTGAGTCACCCGATCTATCAAATTCAATGCTTCGGGTTCCCACGGACGACCGCTGTCAAGTTGAACATCCGCAGTTAGAAGATTGCGGGCTTCGTTGGCCATCGCCGAGTGCGCGTTTTGCAACATCGACCTGCCCGCTGCGATCGCACCGACGCCAACGGCGATGCAAGCGAAGAAGAACAGAAGCCTTCGCCAGGACGCGCGCAACTCTCGTCTTGCCATTTGTAGGATAAATCTCACGAGCGGCTTGCCTCCACGGTATCTTCTGTTTGACTGAGCGCGGCAGTATCGCTGTCGCTGACGACGCGACCGTCTCTCAACGAGATTCGACGGTCCGCCAGTGCCGCCAGCTCGTGATCGTGAGTCACCAGCACCAAAGTCGCGTTACGCCTTCTGTTCATTTCGATCATCAAATCGAAAACGTGACGCCCGTTGTTCGAATCGAGATTTCCGGTGGGCTCGTCCGCGAGCATGATCGAAGGGTTGTTTGCAAAGGCGCGGGCTATTGCGACTCGTTGTTGCTCGCCGCCCGACAGCTGCGATGGATAATGATGCGAGCGGGCCGAGAGATCGACGTCCGCCAAAAGTTGTTGCGCTCGCGGCCCCGCGTCTCTGACTCCTGCAATCTCCATCGGAACCAGGATGTTTTCAAGCGCTGTGAGCGAAGGTATAAGATGAAAAGACTGGAAGACGAATCCGATTTTCCCGCCGCGCAGCTCGGCGAGCTGATCCTCATTCATCGAAGTAATCGCCAGTCCGTCGATGCGGATCTCGCCCGAGGTCGGTTCGTCGAGGCCGGCGATCAGACCAAGCAATGTCGACTTGCCGCTCCCCGAGGGTCCGACAATCGCGATAAACTGACCGTCGGGAATCGTGAGATCGAGCAGGTGAAGGATCGTCAACATCTCAGAGCCGGAGGGAACAACTTTGGAAACCTTGTATAATTCAATCATGAATCGTTTTATGACTTACCGGACCAATTTTCTTTTGTTTTGCGCTGTCGTTTTAGCAATATGCACGCTAGCAGGCTGTCGGGGAACGTCTCCGAATGGTGCGCCGCCCGCCGCCGCGGCGACTCCAACCAAGCCTTCCAAGAGTTTACCGAAGATAGTCGCATTCGGCGACAGTCTCACGGAGGGATACGGCCTTCCTCGATCAGCGAGTTACCCTTCGCTGCTCCAAGAAAGGTTGGATGCGGACGGGTATCACTATGAAGTCGTCAACGCCGGCATTTCCGGAGATACGTCGGCGGGCGGAGTGCGCAGGATCGACTGGGCGTTGGATGGCGACGTAAAGATAGTGATTCTCGAGCTCGGTGCAAACGATATTCTTCGCGGTCAGCCGGTTGAAGAAATGAAGAAGAACTTGTCGGCGATCATCGAGCGAGCCAAGGCTCACGGCGCAACGGTGCTGCTGGCGGGTATGGAAGCTCCAACCAATCAAGATGTTGAATATCGAAAGGCTGTTCACGAAGCATTTCCGTCGCTTGGGGCCAAATACAATGCTGCTGTGATTCCGTTCTTTTTGGACGGCGTGGCGGGGATTGACTCGCTGAACCAGAATGATGGAATCCATCCGAATCAAGTGGGGACCAAAATCGTCACCGAAACTGTCTATAAGTCGCTTCGGCCTCTGCTGGAAAAGTAAGCTCGCGTGAGCGTGAAGACCAACAACTTCAGTTGTTGGTGCTTTAATTTGAACCTACGAATCGCTCCGATCTTTCGCGCGCGTCTCAAAAGCCCACAACTTCGGTTGTGGGTTCTTTAGTTTCAACCTACGAGTTCACGCCCCACCAACAATTCTAAAAAATCAAGAATCGTTTCAACGCATAACGGCGTCTATGGATGTTAGGAGAAGCCGGGTCTATGAAAGTCGAGGCGCTCTTTGCTGCGCGCCCGCATTTTACAAATCGATAAACGCCGCTTTTGCTTCGACTCCCCTCGAAGCCACACACAGGAGAGACGATATGAAGAACGGGAAACCAAAGTTTGCAGCGTTTAACCAGGGTGTCATTCCAACCATTGCCTGCTTTATAGATTCATCCACCGTCACGCCGCTAGGAGTCGATTTCGACAAACTTATCGCTGCTATGCAGGAATATGTAGACAAGCACGTAGCTCCAGTTTGGGGAACTCCCGCAAAGCTAGTCAAAAGTAAAGGGTTTCTGAAGGATGCCTGGGCGGTCGTATTTTTGGACGATGCCGATGAACCGGGAGCCTTGGCGTATCACGACTTGACCCCCGCAGGATTGCCGCTATCAAAGGTCTTCGTCAGAACGACGATCGACGACGGCGAATTGGTTAGCGTTTCGGCATCGCACGAGCTTGTCGAGATGCTCGTTGACCCGGCCATCAATTTAATGACCCTCGGGCCCGACCCGAAAGCCACTTACGCCTACGAGAGCGCAGACCCGGTCGAAGCCCTTAGCTTTCCAGTCAATGGCATCCCGATGAGCGACTTCGTCTACCCGGCTTACTTCGAAACGTTTCGCAAACCCAACTCCGTAAAGTTCGATCATCAGAACAAGGTCACAAAACCGTTTCAGATTCTCTCCGGCGGTTATCAAATCGTTTTCAAGAACGGGAAATGGACGCAGAAAACCGCATCGATCGCCAAAAAGAAACAGCTTGCAAAAGAGGATCGGCGCGGTCACCGCAGCGAAACGCGCAAGCACGGCAAACTGCAAGTCACCAAAGTTCGCAAAATCGCCGCTTGAGATCTGAATCAACCGCTTTCGAAAAAGAGCTGCCCCAATCAACGCGCTATTGCCAGTCCCGGCACACAACTTTTCTATAAAGATCGGGACTGGCAGCGCGTTGATGACCCACCATTCAATCCCTCCGCCTGCGCAGTTGTGTTAGCATAGCAAGCACCCGGACAATCACGAGCTGAATTTTCCGCGGTTATCTTAACCTCACTCCATTGAAGAGCTATGCCAATCGTGAGACGTGCGATAGTTACGCTTTTGATCACGCTCTCGAGCTTTTCGCTCGGCTACACGGCTCACTCCGAATGGAATACAACCGGCGCGATCATCTCATCTGAATTCATCTACGAACGCGCTCCATTTCCGGCGTGTCACGCATCGACGATCGCCGAAACGAAAGATGGTTTGGTGGCCGCTTGGTTTGGCGGAACTCGCGAAAAAGATCCCGATGTCGCGATCTGGCTATCGAGACGCAGTAAGAACGGATGGTCGGCGGTTGTTGAAGTAGCGAATGGAGTCCAGCCGGACGGCCGGCGCTTTCCATGCTGGAACCCCGTCCTGTTTCAACCGGCAAGCGGACCGCTTATGCTCTTTTACAAGGTGGGTCCAAGCCCAAGCGAGTGGTGGGGTGAGCTGATGACCTCAACTGATAAGGGATCCACCTGGACGAAACCAAGACCGCTGCCCGAGGGCATTCTCGGACCGATCAAAAACAAACCTGTTCAGCTCAAAGACGGATCAATCCTGTGCGGCTCGAGCACCGAAGACGAGGGTTGGCAGGTTCACATGGAGCGTACGAGTGATTTCGGCGCAACCTGGCGCAAGACTCAGGCACTCAATGATCCAAAACAGTTTGCCGCGATTCAGCCGGCTATCCTGATTCACAATACTGGCTTGCAGATCCTCTGTCGCAGCCGGCAACGCAGAATCACCGAGAGCTGGTCGACAGATGAAGGCAAGACGTGGAGCGATATGAAAGCCACGTCGCTGCCCAACCCGAGTTCGGGGATCGATGCTGTAACTCTGCGAGACGGTCGCTCGCTTATTGTCTATAACCATACCGAAACCGCTCGCAGTCCATTGAACGTCGCGATTTCGCCGGATGGAAAAACCTGGAAATCAGTGTTGGTGTTAGAAAGCGAGCGCGGAGAGTATTCGTATCCAGCGGTGATTCAAACTGCAGACGGTCTCGTTCACATCACTTACACCTGGAAACGCGAGCGGATCAAACATGTGGTAGTCGATCCGAAGATGTTAGGACCTTAACCTCTTCCAATCATCAAACCGATAGACCTATAGGACCTATATCTCACTTGATCAAAATCGAGACCGCCAACCTGAGACGCGACACTTACAAGTGGTTTGTAGTCGCCCTGCTGTGGTTCGTCTGTTTTTTCAACTATGCCGACCGCCAGGCGATTTTTTCTGTCTTCGAGCTGCTCAAGTCCGAGATGCGCCTTACCGACGTTCAGCTCGGCATCGTTGGATCTTCATTTATGTGGGTTTACGCAGCCGCCGGTCCGGTCGCCGGGCTTATCGGAGATCGTGTCAAACGAAAGACTCTCATAATCGGAGGTCTGGTTTTCTGGTCGTTGATCACAGTCGCGACTGCATTGTCGACCGAGTATTCGCATCTGGTCATGTTCCGGGCGCTAGAAGGATTCGGCGAAGCGTTTTACTTTCCTGCTTCGATGTCGATGTTGAGCGCATATCACGATAAGAACACTCGCTCGCGAGCGATGTCGATTCACCAATCGAGCGTCTACGCAGGGACCATCGCCGGTGGCAGCGTCGCCGGCGTACTGGGTCAGTATTACGGTTGGCGTTCGAGCTTCTATCTCTTCGGTTCATCCGGAATGTTGCTCGGCGTACTTCTTCTGGCCTTGTTGCGCGAGCCGGTCCGAACGAACGATTCTGCAGATGTGGATGAAGTCTCACAGGAAAAAGCTACGGATTCTGAGTCCGGGAGTCCTTTTGCATTTCTCAAGGATGGATTTCAAATTGTGCGAGAACTGTTTCGGATCCCGATGGTTCGCGTTCTCACACTGGTCTTCGTGGGTGCGAATTTTGTGGCGATGATCTTCCTGACCTGGATGCCTTCTTTTCTCTCTCGCAAGTTCAATCTTAGCCTGGCGATGGCCGGCTTCAGCGCGACCGCTTATCTACAGATCGCGTCGGTGTTGGGTGTCTTGAGCGGAGGAGTACTGGCGGACAGGCTTGCAAGAACAAACAAAGCTGGTCGGATGACCACACAGGCGATCGGGTTGGGGCTCGGCGTTCCGTTCATTTTTCTCGCGGGTTGGACGCGCACGGTTCCGCTGGTGATCTTCGCGCTTGTCGGGTTTGGTTACTTCAAAGGTCTGTACGATGCGAATATTTGGGCATCACTGCACGACGTAGTCCCGCCACACCGTCGAGCCAGCGCAGTCGGACTGGTTAATTCAATCGGATGGATCGGAGCCGGTGTTGCACCTGTCGCAATTGCCGCCGCGAGCGATCGGTTCGGTATGAGCGCCTGCATAAGCGCAAATTCGCTGATCTATCTTTCCGTTGCGATGTTGCTGCTCTATGGCGTTCAGCGGTATGTGCGATCTCGTCGAGAAGAACAGATGATCCTTCCCTCTGACTCAATAAGCACTCGCTAAAAAACTACTTTTGGGGCTCGAATTACACTCAAGATTCGAAGATTTGGTCAAAGGATTTCTTCAACGGAGCGCTGTCAGCATCATCAACTGCAGCCTCGACCCGTTTTCGCACCGAAGCATCATCCCGATAAATCGCAAGAGCAGAGATCGCGTCCTGAGCCGTTCGATTATCGCCAGTCTCTAAAATCGATATCAAAAAGTCGACAGCATCTTCCGATCTTGTCAGCGCGATCGGTAAAAGAAGCGCCTGTTTAAACTCGCGATCGAACGTTGAAGACAATTTGTCGCGCAGCAACGCGAACGCCTCGGGCAATCGCGATTCGGCGATAGCGAGCGCCGCGTGTTCGTAGAGCGCAGGTTGTTCCGGATCTACAAACTGTGAAACAAAATCAAAAGAACCTCTCGAGGACAGCTTCATCAATCCGATAAGACATTCTGCCGTCACCGAAGTTTCCTGGTCTCCGAGAAGGGCCTTGAATCTCAACAATGCCTCCCCTGTCGAACCACAGTTTGCTAGTGCGTGAGCCGCGCCGATTCGCGCATCAGCTTCCTTGTCGGCCAGGAGCATCGCCAATTCAATTGGGGCGTGTGTCGAGCCAATCTGAACAAGCCCCAATCCGCACAGTGCCCTCAGTGGTGCTGCCGTGTCGGCCGGGCCTCCCCAGCCAGGTTCGAGCTGCACGTGGCGCAGGCCCTGCAGGAACAGCTCCTCTTCGTCGCAATCCTCGCATTCCAGTAACGCCTTCACCACCGCGATCTTTGCTACACATCCTTTGTCTGATTTAGCGGGCTCGACCATGAAGCGTCGGAAGGCTGCAACAAGATCAGGTATGAACTCAGTGCCGGGAAATCTGCCGGCGATTGCTACTGCGCTCGCGACAATCAAGTTGTTCTTGTCTGCGAGGTATTTCTTTAATTGACTTCGCGTTTCGGCAGAATCGGGCAAGTCTGCAATCTTTGAGACTTCCTCCCGACGGTGTTCGGTTTGTTGCTTTTTTGGCATTGCCGATAACCAGTTTCGGGTTTAGGGTTCAAGTAACCGGTAGGACATTGGATTCATAGGCCCATTGCGTCGCGGAACCCGAAACGCTAAACCCGAAACCCGAAACCTAATTACGCAACACTGCGGCCGCAGTGTTATCGTTGCCGTCGTTGGGCGCGGGCTTTAACGATAGGATTCGCGTCATAACATTGTAGACCTGAACATTTTCAAAACCGTCGACCATAACACCCTTCTTGAACGCGGCGCCGTGGCCGATAAAAATGGCTCTCATCGATGGAAGCTCATTGTCGTAACCGTGCCCACCTCGCATTGGGCTCTTTTGTGGTTTGTTTTTGTCCTCCTCATACTTTTGGCGAGTCTTCAGCATCCATCCTTCCTGCGGCAACACCACCAGTGGCGGGATTCGAGGGCTGCTCGAATAGTGGAATCGCGCCGGCAGTTCGCTCTTGCGATAGACCTTCGCTTCGGGCGGCAGCTTTTGGCGCAAGGTGTCATAGATTGCCTGCTCCTGACCGTTCTTCGGGAAAATGCTCGTGATCTCGCTGGTCCAAAGCACCTTCTCGGCAAGGTTCACATCAAGTAGTTCATCCAGAATTATGACGTTGTTCGGACTCTGAGGTGTCATTCCGTGATCTGAGACAACGATCACATTGATCTGATCGTATATTCCCCGGTTCTTGAGACCGGTGAACAGCCTCCCGAGATCGGAATCGACTTTCAGGACTGCAGTTTGGGTCTCATCCGCCTCCGGACCATAGTCGTGACCAGCGTTATCTACATCACTGAAGTAGAGCGTCAGAAAAGTGGGACGCTCGTTGACAGGCCGATCGAGATATCCGAGGACGTCATCGACTCGCTGCTCATCTGTGACCTTCGATTCATAAGGCTTCCAGTAAGTGGGCCGCGTGCCTTGTATCTCCGCCTCACTGCCGGGCCAGAACATCGGAGCGGCCTTCTGACCTTGCTTCTCGGCGGTAACCCAAATCGGTTCTCCCAACCACCAGCGGCCGTTTTGTACTTCTTCACGATTGCTCATACCGAAAGTTACCTTGCGCTGCGGATCGTAAATTGTGTTTTCGACGATGCCGTTGTCCTGAGGATAGAGCCCGGTCACAATCGTGTAGTGATTTGGAAAGGTCTTGCTCGGGAAAGACGGTGTCATCCACTTCGCGCGCACTCCCTCGCTCGCAAGCTTCAGAAGGTTTGGCGGCTTATACTTCTCGAGGTAATCGTAACGAAAGCCATCAAGCGAGATGAGTATTACCGTGGGCTTAAGGTCGCGAATTGTTCCAGAGGGTGCGCAGCTTACGACAACGGCGGTCAGTAGAAGCCCCACCACGAGTCGCGATAAACGAATCATTGTTCGATGTCTCTTCATTTTTTTGCTTGCCGGGTTGCAGGTATCAGTTTCGCGCGCCGAAGACCGATTCTGTTCGAGTCACGGAAGGTAAACTCAATCAGTGAAATATGCAAGAAGACACGGAGGCGGGGCAGACAATCGCAAGTCAGAAGAGACCGGCTGTCTGATTAATAAACGGGTTGGTTGTTGTCGGTTTACTGGTTCTCGGCGGCAGACTGGCTGCCAATCTGCTTCATCAAGCCGAGTGTGTCCCAGTTAGTGAATACCTCAGAAATCTTTCCCCGATAAACTTGAAGGATGCTGATTCCGTCGACCAGAACTCGCTTGCCGGTTGGCGGCGCGCCCAGAAATTCACCTCGATGGGTTCCGGACGATACCCAGTGAATGGCCACCATGCCACGGTCCGCAATCGTGTGCTCGGTCTGAAGGATGAGATCCGGGAACGCCTTTCTGTAGAGTGTGACGAGGCGTTTTGTGGCTTCGGGGCCCATCCCGAGCAGCGGACCGGCGGGATCGTGGTTCACCGCGTCGGTGTCGATCAGTTCATCGGCAATGCTGAGGTCCCCTTTGTTCCACAGTTCAGAATAGAATCGCCGAACGATGGAAACGCTCTCATCTGCTAGCGCTACTGCTGGCATGGTCTCGCTCCTCTTTACTTTTGGGGAAGAGAGCTTGGGTTACAGTGAGCGTCGCAATTGTGATCCCAAAAACTATGGACTTAAATGCTCACCAATTGCCACAGGTGGCTCGAATCTACCCCAGAGCCTTTTGTTTGTCAATAATTGATTGCTTTTGCGTTCAAAAGTTTCCGTCGCAGGCCGGGTACATTTGTGTTAGATTGATTAAGCGCCCAAAATCGCCGAGCGAGGACCGAACTGAGTGATCACCACCGCCGGGAAGCTGGAGCAACTCCAATCCACAATTGAAACTGTAATCCACGGCAAATCTGACGTCGTCGAACTCGCCCTGGTTACCCTCCTCGCAGGGGGGCATCTGCTGATCGAAGACGTCCCCGGTGTTGGAAAAACTACTCTCGCTCAAACACTCGCCCGAAGCTTCGACTGCACGTTTCAACGAATCCAATTCACGTCTGACATGCTGCCGTCGGACATACTGGGTCTCGAGGTATTCAATCAACGCAACGGCACCTTCGAATTCAAGTCCGGTCCTATCTTCGCCAATGTAATCCTCGCCGATGAGATAAATCGATCTACTCCGAAAACTCAGTCGGCTTTGCTGGAAGCGATGGCTGAAGGACACGTAACCGTCGAGCAGGAGACTTATCAACTGCCGCAGCCGTTTATCGTGCTGGCGACTCAGAATCCAATCGAGCATCACGGAACTTATCCGCTTCCCGAATCACAACTTGACCGGTTCATGATGCGGCTGAGGATGGGTTACCCCGACAGTGAGGACGAAAAGACGATTCTGCGCGAGCAGACTCTTAATTCAGCTGTCGAACGGGTCGTACCGGTAATGCACAGCGACGGCGTCTTAGAACTGCAGCAGGAAGTACGCGAGGTAAGCGTCGACGAGTCGCTGATCGATTACCTGATCCGCATCGTGCGCGCGACGCGCGATGCTGATATTCTGGATTTGGGAGTTAGCCCTCGCGGAAGCCTCGCTCTCTACCACGCGGCTCAGGCACTCGCATATATTGAAGGACGCCACTTCGTGATCCCCGACGATATTAAACGCCTGGTTGTCCCGATCTTCGCGCATCGCATCGTTGTAAATTCCCGCTACTCGACTGGTTTGCGCCGATCAGAGGAAGCACAAGCCGCGCTTCAGGAGATTCTCAAGTCCGTCAATGTGCCGCTGTGAGGTAGTATGAATCGGCAAGCCTGGCGCGATTTCTTTGTCACTGTCTTCTTCCTCGGTCTCGCATTTGTAATCGCACTCCTGAGTTCCGTAGCCGCCGATCAACAAAACACCCATCTTGCAGCAATAGCCGCGGCTGTCTCTCTCGTTTTGGCGCTGATTGGAGCTCTGTACATTATTCCTCGCCTCGCACGAAACGTTCGGCTCGAGCTACTTCGTTTTGCGATCAGAACCAGCGTCACCGTTGAAGGACTGTTGTTTATCGTTTTTCTGATGATCATCGCGTTCGCCGCGTGGAACAACGGAAACAATCTTTTATATCTGGTGCTTTCGGCGATGCTCGCGTTTTTGATCGCGGCAAACATGATCGCCCGCATCTCGCTCGCCGATGTCTCGATTCAGCTCCGTTTTCCGGATCACATATTCGCCGGGGAACCTGCAAACATCAGCGTGACGCTGTTGAATCACAAACGGTTCATGCCGAGCTACAGTTTGATGGTCGAGGCTCTGACCGAAGGGGACGCCGATCCGGACGACGATGACGAAGAAGAAGAAAAGGACAGCAAGGAATTTCAGGCTCAGGGCGATCGCGACGGAGCTCTGAAGGCGAGAACAATACAGCGGCAAGCATTGGCCAATCTTGTAGGACCGGGTCGCAGCGGTCTTGGTAAGCTGGCTTACTTTGTGCTGGCGCCCGCGAGATCGAGCGCTCGTCAGCGCCTCGATCACACATTCCGGCTCCGAGGAAGATATCCAATCACCGGTTTCCGAATCGCAACTAAGTTCCCTGCTGGGTTTTTCAAGAAATGGAAGCGCATCGACGCTACCGGCGAGATTCTTGTATATCCCAAGCCGCAGCCACTCGACGATTTCTACCACGCGCTGCCCATGCTCGCAGGTCAGATCGAGAGTCACGCTCGAGGCTCGGGGGATGACTTGTACGGCATTCGTCGCTATCACCCTTCGGATCACATGCGCTACATCGACTGGAAGGCGACCGCAAAGTCGATGTCAATAATGGTCCGCGAGCATATGCGTGAGGACGAGTGGCGATTGACCATCGTATTCGACACCGCGTATCCGGCGGCGGTTCAGCCGATTTCGGCGTCGCAGAAACGCGAAAATGGACAGAAAGCATCGGACGCGTCCGTCGAATCAATCATCAATCGGCAGGACCTCGACTTTCGAGTACAGTTCGAACGCGCGGTGTCGATGGCTGCGTCTCTAGCAAATCATTTTATTCTGGAGCGCGCCGAGGTCGAATTGATAACCACCCTCGAACAGCACGACGTCCGGTCAGGCTCGGGACAGGAGCATCTCTACAAATTGCTGGGATCCCTCGCGACGCTCCAGCCGACCGAAGCTCCCGCGCCGGGTCCGGTTGAAACAACACAAAAACGAAGATGGGGGCTGCGCAAGGCTTCCCGCAAGAGGACCCTCGAAGTGGAACCGCCTCGCGGAATCAGTCAACCAAAACCTAACGGCGGAGTTGCGTGGCGGCTGCTGGATGACGTTCCAGTGTTGCGCGATGAACGACGATTCAAGGTGCTGATCACGTCTGCGAAAAAGGGGACAATTCCGGGTCACATTTGGCGGAGCTCGCACGTTGTTTTTATGGAAGATCTTTAGACCACCGATCCGATTGCGTGTAGTTCGCTCGATTGCTGAGTTCGCGCTATCGAGCTTAATTCTGGTTTCAAATGGAAGCGTACTTCAGAGCTACTTCATACGCGCTGGTCGTCACTGCTTTTATGGCGATCGCGCTGACCGGCTCACTTGACGGCGTTTCAATCGTGCTCTATGCGATCGCCGTCGGAATCTGTTTCTATCGCGACGTTCGAGGAATCGAGCGGCTTCGTCTGCGAGAGTGGACCTGGCGGGCACTCAGCATCGGGTATGTTCCTTTCATATTTGTTGACGGCGCTCTAATCAGCAATCGTGTTTTGGCGCTCGTGCATATGACGTTGTTCGTATCCGCGGCCAAGCTTTTTCAAAACAAGCGGGATCGCGACTGGGTTTTTCTCTATTTGATCGCGTTTTTCCAGATGCTGTTGGCTGCAGGTTTGACGTTCAACGCGACGTTTGTTGGATCGCTTGCGGCATTTCTGTTTTTCTTTATTTCAACTCTTGCGGCGTTTGAAATCCGACGAACCCGACGCCAGGTGGCAAATTCTGAAGATGACTTCGTCACGCCGCTCAAGCAACCGAAGCAGGTCAAGTATCTCGCAAATGAAGACATCTCGCGGAGCACTCGAACAAACCGCGTCAAGTATCTGCTCGGCGCATCCTTCGCCCAGGTAATAATCGTAGCCGCGCTTACGTTGCCGTTCTTTTTCTTGATACCGAGGCTTGGAGGCGGCGGCGTTGCAAGCGGATTTAACAACGCGGAAGCAATCACCGGGTTCTCGGAACGTGTGGAGCTGGGTGAGGTAGCTCACATAAAAAAGAGCCCACACGTCGTCATGCGAGTCCGACTCGATCGAAAACCGCCAAGATATCTCAGATGGCGAGGAGTGGCGCTCGAGCAGTACGACGGAAGGGCGTGGAGCGTCATCCATACGTCTGATAGTCGCCGGTCACAAGACACTCAGGAACAACATTCAACTGAAGGCAACGACGCGGACAGCGGCTTCACGCGCGTGCATCCTTTGGACAAACCACCTATCGATCGCCAATCAACTGTTGAGCAACTTATTATTCTGGAGCCGCTCGTCTCCGACACCCTGTTTGCCGCACCGCGAGCATTCAGACTTCGCGGCGCTCTGGCAACCGTCTTTAGAGACAAATATACAGGAGCGCTTTCCTCACTTGGATCCAAGGGCCGAACCACTTACATCGTTTCATCCGACGTAAGTACACCGAGCGAGCAGGATCTTCGGCTCGACGCCGGTACGACAAATCCGGAAATCATAAAATCGCTCTATCTCCGGACGCCAAAGCTCGATCCGAGGATTTCACAGCTTGCGCACGAAATCACTCGAAGCCAGCCGACTCTCTACGACAAAGCCAAAGCAATCGAGAGCTACCTGAAGACCGAGTTTCGCTACACACTCGATCTCAAAGGAGCGGAAGCCGACCCGCTCGCCGATTTTCTCTTTCAAACTCGCGAGGGCCACTGCGAGTACTTCGCGACGGCGATGGCCATAATGCTTCGGACGATCGGGATTCCCTCGCGCATCGTCAACGGCTTCCAGATGGGCGAGTACAACAATCTCAACGATATGTACACGGTCCGCGAGAGCGATGCTCACTCCTGGGTCGAGGCATATTTTCCGCGCACCGAGTCGTGGGTCGAATTCGACCCAACCCCTTCGGCGGGAATCAACGATTACACCCAGGGAGGAGTGTTATCGCGACTGCGGAAATACGCGGACGCTATGGAGGTCTTCTGGCTAGACTACATTGTTACGCTGGATAGCGATGAGCAGGCTTCGATCATGGTGGACCTGCAGCATCGCCTGCTGAACATAAAAGATCAACTACTGGCCTACTATCTCGGAATAAAGAATTGGACTCGTAAAATGCTCGGGGATCTGATCAGCGATCGAAGTTGGAAGGCTACTGACCTGCTGATGCTTATTGGCGGTCTGGTAGTTGGCGCTGTTCTGGTTATGTCGGTTTATGTCCTGATGGCGTCACGTAAGCGTCGAGGCCTTCCGGATACGGGTTACGGACCGTGGTGGCATCGCATCTTTATTCTTCCGCTGTGGCGGCGCAGGTTCGCGCGACGAGACTACCGTCAGTCGGCGGTGCTGTTTTACGAACAGATGCTGGCAATAGCGCGTCGGGCCGCTCTGGTTAAGCAGCCCGATCAAACGCCGGTTGAGTTTGCCGTCGCCTCGGGACTTGCCCCGATACGCGAGATCACCATCCTCTACAATCGAGTCCGGTTCGGCGGCGCCGAGCTCGACGAAGCCGAAACGCGCCGGATTTCAGCTCTGCTTGACGAGTTGAAACAAGAGGTCCGTCGCAAGCGATTCGTCTGATAAGTCATCAACTTCTTTTGGAGTGCGCCGCCCTCAGATATAACCTCGCTCAACTTAAACACCGGCTGCGCTTTGGATTCTACCGGACTTTCGTAGGAACCACATTTGGTCGTACGAGTCAAAGAATCCAAAACGCCGCCGGCGTTCTAGTTGAGAGAGGTTATGACTAAGGGCGGCGCACTCCAAATAAACCCCTTAATGCGAATTGCCGTTGTTGATGAACGCAACGACGTCTCGATGAAGCTTCTCACGCGACTTCTTTTCGATGTACATCATGTGACCCGCTTCGTAATATGCGAATCCTATGTTCTTTCGAATCGCAGGCTCGAGATTCATATGTGAAACCGTATGCTCGATGCCGTTGAACGGGGTCGCCAGATCGTAATAGCCACAGGCCACGAGCACTCGCAGAAATGTTTGCTGAGTCATCGCCGATCTGAGAGATTCCGCCGGTCCTCCCGGTTGCCCTTGATCCCAAGGCTGAACTCGCGCGCTCAGCGTGTAGTACATATCCGTATTCCATTTCAGTTCGCGACGCACATAGTCCTGAAACATTGCGACGTATGAACCGTCATACGAAGCAAGACTCGCGTCGTATTCATAACGCTCGCCCGCCGCATCTGCATCCATCCCCAGGAATCGAGAATCAATTCGGCCGACCGTTTTGCGCTTGTCGCGCATCAGTTCCTTGAACCATCGTTGCGGACTGATACGAAGATTTGTCTGCTCGATATACTTTGGTGAAAGCGCCGTAAACCGTGCCAGGTCCTTCACGATCTTCTGATATTCGGCTGGCGGCAGCTCGTCGCCTTTTTCAAGAGCGGCAGCGTACTCTCCGTGAGCAAATTGTCGGGCCTGTTGCGCAAGTTCCGATGCGCTCAACTTCTGGAGATCTGGAGGAAGCAGGTGGTGATACCAGGCGGACATCACAAAAGTAGGCAGGAAGAAGATGGTGCGATCATCGTCTCCCCAGTTCCCGAAACCGACTGATGACACCAGCACGATCCCGTTAAGGTAAATCTGATGCCGGCGTTGGAGTATCGATGAAAGTTGCGCCGATCGAGTCGTCCCGTAGCTCTCGCCGATCAGGAACTTTGGCGAAGGCCATCGCTCGTTGCGCGTCAGATATTGATAGATGAAATCCGAGAAGATCGTTGCATCCTGAACCACGCCGTAAAACTGGGCGGTGTTCTCGCCCGGCGCCGGACGGCTGTAACCGGTGGAGACGGCATCTACAAACACCAGATCGGTAGCGTCGAGAAACGAGTCGCCGTTTTCAACGACTGAATATGGCGCGGGCATTCCAAAACCATCGTCGGTCAGGACGATCCTGCGCGGTCCCAACCCCATGTGCGTGTAGGAGGAAGCCGAGCCGGGTCCGCCGTTATAGACAAACGACAAGGGTCGCTTCGCTGCGTCCTGGACGTCGTCCTTTGTGTACGCGACAAAAAAGAACGTGGCCTTTGGTGTTCCGTCTTCGCCCTTGACGTTGTAAGTGGAAGCCGTTGCGGTGTAGTTGATCTGCTGGCCGCCAATTTTGACGCTGTGATGAGTCACCGAGTTCTTTTCTTCCGGCGGGGGGACGCGACGCTGTTGCTGACCTTGCTCTGCTTGCGGTTGTTGCTGTTGCGGCGGCGCCTGTTGCTGCTCACCCCGATTCGGACGCTGAGTTACCGCTGGCACAAGTGACACGCACAGCGTCAGCGAGAACGATACTGCGGCACCCACAATGCGACTCATTCTCATCTCGATTTCTCCTCGTGATTGAACAGAGTTCTTTGAAAGCGGCTGGCCTGTCTGATTACAAGGCCTCTCCCCAAAACACCACCTGAGGCGCTCAGAAGAAGAGCGATGATCCTTATCTTGGGAGCGCAAATCGTACCATAAACAGTGGCCAGTGGTCAGGGGTCGGTGGTCAGAGGTCAGCGATCAATGGTTGGCGGTTCGCTTTATCGCCAACTCTACGGACTACGGATCATTAACCACCGACCACTGATCGCTCACCTCAGACCACCGACCACTGACTACTGACTACCGACCACTCACCACCGATCACTGACCACCGACCTCTGACCACCGACCACTGACCATTCATCCCTTGAATTTGACAACGATCCAAACCGCCAATAGCATTGGTGCGGTATCCAAGGAAAGGCCAGTGGGTATGAAGATTTATGATGTAACGGTCCCCCTCTCAAAGGACTTGGTTGTTTATCCGGGTGATCCTCACGTAAAGATCAATCGAAGAACAAAAGTTAACGAAGACGACGCACCATATAATCTGAGTCGCTTCTCCTTTAGCTCGCACGCCGGCACTCACGTTGACCCTCCGTTCCACCTTTTCGATGGCGGAGTCACCGTCGACAAGCTTCCTCTCGAACTCCTGATCGGGCGCGCGCGAGTCGTCGAAGTCACCGCTCCGGTCATCAATGAATCGGTGCTCGAGGAGTTCGACTTTACTGTAGATGCCCGAGTGCTCTTCAAGACTCGCAACTCATATCTTTGGAGCCAGAAAACCTTTGTTCAGGATTACGTCTACATCACACCCGGCGCTGCTCGATCGCTGGTCAACGACGGAATCAAGGTAGTCGGCATCGACTATCTTTCAATAGATAAGTTTGACGCTGAACCCAAAGCACATATGGCTTTACTTGGGGCGGGAACGGTGGTCATCGAAGGTCTCGATCTTCGAGAAGTCGAGCCGGGAGACTACGAGCTGATTTGTCTCCCTCTGAAGGTCAAAGACGGAGACGGCGCACCCGCTCGAGTAGTACTGAGACAGAACTGAAGAGTGATCTTTGCCCTCCGTCGGCCGACGAATGGCTGACCTTCCTTGAATCTGTGATCTATGAAAGACGCAGAACTGATCGACGCGGTCGCCAATAGCCGAGTGTTCGCCGTTGTGCGAGCTCAATCGGCAGAATCAGCGGTTAGGGCGGCTGAAGCCGCGATCGTGGGCGGGATCAGGCTGCTGGAGGTAGCACTCGCGACGCCCGGGAGCTTCCGAGTGATCTCCGATTTGCGTCATCGATACGGCGACCGGGCGTGGATTGGAGCCGGATCGGTAACCACACATGATCAAATGGATCGAGCGATAAAGAGCGGGGCTCAGTTCGTATCGATGCCTCATACGAGCAATGCGCTGATTGATGCATGCCGTCGCTCGCTGGTTCCTCCGATAGTTGGAGCCTTGACCCCGACTGAGATTGCCAACGCATGGACAATCGGCGCTCCGCTCATCTCAGTCTTTCCTGCGTCATCGATCGGAGGTCCCGAATACATCGCCGCTCTGACGTCTCGGCTGAGTGATATTCGTATCACGGTAGCCGGAGGAGTCGGTTCCGACAACATTGTCGAGTACCTCCACGCCGGCGCGTTTGCGATTTCGGTGGGTGGTCGTCTGTTTACGACTGGCGATCTCAAAAATGAGAATTACGCGGCGATCGCCGAGCGGGCGCGAGGCATTATGCGTCTGGCGGGCGTAGGTTAAATGACCGCGATAGACCCTCGGACTTTCCTACCTCCAACAATTCCGAATCCACATAACACCAAATAGTCGAATTTGGGCGTGGCAACGCTCCGACTCTCCCTTGTAAACTATTGAATCTATTAGATTCTCGGTTGGAGGGCGTACGGCACGTACATTGCCCTATCTAAGCGCGGCATTAAGCCTCAGTAAGATCAGAGGAGAAAACAGATGTTTACACTAACTAAAAAAATATGCGCCGCGACATTGGGATTGGTCCTTCTGTTTGCCGCGACAGCGACATCGGCAAGCGCGCAGTCGTATTATCGTGATCGCGATCGCGGGCTGTCTGGCGGACAAAAAGCCGCAGCCATCGGCGGAGGAGCTGCTGCAGGTGCGTTACTGGGTGGACTGATCGGCGGCAAGAAAGGTGCAGTGATCGGTGGATTGCTGGGAGCTGGTGGCGGAACAGCCTTTGTGCTCTCGCAGCGCGATAACGACCGCTATCGCTATGACCGTCGGTACTACGGAAATAATAACTACCGATGGGAAAACAATCGATGGCGCTATTACGATCGTGACAGACGTGACTGGCGCGACCGAGACCGAGACCACGATAGATGGGATCGTCGCTTCCGTCGCTAAGATGAGAAACAGCGGACGTTGAACCATCAACGATGCTAAGATCCTGATCAGAGGATCGCGTGAAAACGAAACCTAGCCTAAACGCGCCGCCGCTGACAGCCCTGGTACTGCTCCTTACAGGGTTGCCGGCGGCGGCGAGCGCTTTTCAATCCGATCGTCACGATAGACCCGCTGGCCCTAATCGTGTGGTAGCTACTGGCAGACTGACTGGTACTCCCGAGCTTCAACGCGTGGTTGTCTGGCAACGCTCCGGCCTTGCTCACCTGGCAGTTGAAACCGCCTCTCGCCGAGTGTTGTGGCAGACCGAAGGCAATGCCGAATCTGTTGTCGATTCGGTTCGAGTCTCAGATCTCGACGGAGATGGAGTACCTGAGATACTGAGCCTCTGGCGCAAAGATAAGTCCAAGTCCGGAACTCTCAAGATATTTCACTGGGACCGCTCAACTAAAACTTTTCTGCTCACACAGCCCCCAGACAACGACAAGGAGTTGCCAGATCAAGTTCAGGACTACGACATTGTGTCTGTAAAAGGCGGTAAGCGCGTCTTTCTTTTCGGAGCGACTGTTTCGTTGGGACGGCGACTTCCCACTGCGCAATTTGAACTTCGCAACAATCGACTCGTGCGACTATACGGGGGACCAACCAAAGTGAATCTCGAATCAGGTGTCGAGGGTCAAGCTCTCTTGAGTCCGTCACATCCGGGACCAGTTCGCCGAGGTGAGACCAGTACGACTCCGTACAAAACCACCGTCGTTGTGCGGGACGCCTCCGGCAAAGAAGTAGCCCAAACCGAAACCGATTCTGAAGGCCGCTTTAGAATTAAGCTCCCGCCAGGCACCTATAGCATCGGTGGTCCTCAGCGTGTGGGTCGATTTCTGCCCCGAGCCGGCGAAGAGACCGTGACCGTCGAGCCTGGAAAATACTCTCGCGTCACCCTCCATTTCGATAGCGGTATGCGGTAAACGCATCGGACCATCCGGACTAACGTTTTTGTCGCACCGTCACCGTTCTCAGCAGCAGGCTCTTGAGCCTGACTTCATCCTCGCTTTGTAGTTCAAGCTGCGCAGCATAGATCGGAATGTCTCCGTGGGTCAGACCCTCGAGACGCACCGCATCCTTCTCCGTTGTGACAATTGCATCAGCAGCTGCATCTCGAGCATCGCGCGTGATGCGATCGAGATCCACTTGAGTAAATGCATGATGGTCCGCAAAAAAGCTCTCGCTCACGATGTTGATTCCAACCTGAAGAATGTCCTCGGTGAATGCGACTGGATTGCCGATCCCGCAGGCAACCGCAACATTCCAACCCGCAAGGTCAGCTACATCATAGACCTCGCCACTCGCGAGGTGTCTCAGCGAGGTGATGGCCGAGTAGAAATACATCACCGGTACCTTCTCGCCGCAGTATAACTTTATGATTGCGTGCACCTGCCCCTGATCGAAGGCTCGATCGGCTCTCGTCACGATTACTGCGTCGGCGCGTTTGAGCCCGTAAAGAGGCTCGCGCAATCGACCAAACGGCGGCATCTCGAACCCGCCGAGTGGATCAGTCGCGTCGAGCAACAGGAGATTTAGATCACGAGCCAGCGCCAAATGCTGATATCCATCATCAAGGACAAGCACTTCCGAACCCAGTTTTTGCATCGCCCAACGACCACCCTCGGATCGATTTTTATTCACGATGATCGGAACGTCGGGGAGCGAGCGGGCGAGCATAAGCGGTTCGTCTCCGAACTCGCGATAAGAGGCCGAGGTTGCGTCCGCGGTCTCCGAGTCGTTTAGCACTCGCAGGCCTGACGATTCTCGGGCGTATCCTCGAGTGAGTACTGCCACTGAATGCCCTTCCGATCTCAGGTATCGAGCGACGTAATCAACCATTGGCGTCTTGCCTGCGCCGCCAAGCGTGATGTTTCCTACACTGATAACTGTCGCGTCGAGCCTGGTCTGCTTCAGATACTCGGTTTCGTAAGCGACTACGCGGAGTCGCACTCCGAGCTCATAAAGTTTCGCGGGTAGCCATAACAATCCGCGCATTAGCTTGTTGGTTTTACTCACAAGCATTTCGATGAGGGCGGTTTCGGTAGCAACATTTTTGCTCGGCTAAGACCGAGGCCACTTTGACGGTCCACCACCGGCCTTGTGCCGGTGGGGACATGACTAGTCGGCTAACACCGACGCCGCTTTGACGGTCCACCACCGGCCTTGCGCCGGTGGTGACACTAGTCGGCTAAGACCGACGCCGCTTTGACGATCCACCACCGGCCTTGTGCCGGTGGGGACATGACTAGTCGGCTAAGACCGACGCCGCTTTGACGATCCACCACCGGCCTTGCGCCGGTGGGGACATGACTAGTCGGCTACAGCGAGACGGCGACGGGGCAGTCCACCACCGGCCTTGTGCCGGTGGGGACATGACTAGTCGGCTAAGACCAACGCCGCTTTGACGATCCACCACCGCTCCGGTCGAGTCTCGCCTAAGCCGACTAGTCATATCCCCAACGGCGCAAGGCCGGTGGACCGGTCCCGCCGAGTCTTGCCTAGCCGACTAGTCATGTCCCCACCGGCGCAAGGCCGGTGG
>JADMIO011107772.1_pt1 | contig 25494 bp, 23 predicted proteins | sample 8958161 | NCBI WGS metagenome assembly JADMIO01 (sample SAMN16585339, study PRJNA669376) | soil metagenome | isolation source: Crop rotation soil | place: USA: Cullars Rotation, Alabama | collected 2011
ATCGCTCCTTCGCCTGAGAATATAAATATTGCCGTCGTCTGCCTGCACTTTGAAATACGTGTCCTCGGGGCCGTACCACTGGTCCAGAACTTGTTCGACAAAGTAGTTTTTCTCACCCAAATGGAATCGCACGGGCCGCTCATCGGCCTTGCTTGCCGAATAGCACTCGACCCGGAGATCCATCGATTTATTATGCGGCAAAGCGCCCGGCGGTCGATGCGCGGGGTGCGATCAGCCAGTTGCTTTATAGGCCGGCAAGAGCGTCCATGGTCATGTGGTGAACAACAAACGAGCCAACCCAACCAGGCCGGCGGCGGCATCGATAGAGGCCCAGATCGCGCAGCTTCGCACCATGAAAGCCGCCGCGCTCAGGACCAAATACCGGGAGGTTTTCGGAGAAGAGAGCCGCTCGGGCAACCGCGAGTTTCTGTTTCGCAGGGTGGCCTGGCGGCTGCAGGTGCTGGCCGAAGGGGATCTGCCGGAGAGGGCGCGGAGAAGGGCCCTGGAAATCGCCAATGACGCCGACCTGAGAATCCAGGCGGCGAAGCCGTTTCGAGACGCCATGGACGCCGGCTACTCGCGCGATCCGAGGCTGCCCGCGGCGGGAACGGTGTTGCGGCGCGTGTTTCGGGACGCCACCGTCGAGGTCACGGTTCTCGAAGAAGGCTTCGAGTTTCAGGGCCGGCAGTACCGCTCGCTGAGCGCGATCGCCTCGCAAGTGGCCGGATCGCGCTGGAACGGATTTTTGTTTTTTGGGTTGGCCGAAGGGCAGGGAGACGCTCAGAATGCCTAGGCCGCCGGGAGCGGGGGAAAATCGCAGTCCAGCGCCCCTGATTCGCTGCGCGGTGTACACGCGCAAATCGACCGAAGAGGGCCTGGAGCAGGAGTTCAATTCGCTGATGGCCCAGCGCGAAGCTGCGGAAGCGTACGTCAGGAGCCAGCGTGGGCAGGGCTGGGTGCTGGTTTCCGGGCGTTACGACGATGGCGGATTTAGCGGCGCGAATATGGAGCGCCCAGCGCTCAAGCGGCTGCTCGCGGATGTGGAAGCCCGGCGCGTGGATTGCGTGGTGGTGTATAAAGTGGACCGGCTCAGCCGTTCGCTGCTCGACTTCGCCAGCATCATCGGAATGCTCGATCGGCATGAGGTGACGTTTGTGTCGGTGACCCAGCAGTTCAACACCAACACCTCGCTGGGGCGCCTCACGTTAAACATTCTGCTCTCGTTCGCGCAATTCGAACGGGAGATCATCAGTGAACGGACCCGGGACAAGGTGTTCGCCGCACGCCGCAAGGGAAAATGGACCGGCGGTTATCCGGTTCTGGGCTATGACATCGATCCTGGACGCGGGCGGCTGATCGTCAATGCGGCCGAAGCGAAACAGGTACGCAAGATCTTCGAGATTTTCGCACGTAAGGGATCGCTGACTGAAACGCTGTATGAGCTGGAACGGCACGGCTTGAAAGCGAAAACCTGGAAGACACGCGGTGGCAGGCCGCACACGGGCCTGGCCTTCACCCGCCACACTCTCAAGTTCCTGCTTTCGAATCCTATTTATATCGGCAAGGTGCGGCTCAAAGGTGAGTTGCATTCGGGCGAGCACGAGCCGCTTATCGAAGCGGCGGTATGGCGGAAAGTCAGCCGCATCCTGGGCCAGCGCGAACGGCCTCGGGAGAGCGGCCCACGCGAGGCTTTGGATGCCGTTCTTCGAGGGCTTCTGTATTGCGAGCCGTGCGGCACACCCATGGTGCCGGCCTACACCGGGAAGCGGAATGCGAAGATTCGCTACTACACATGCCTGCGCGCGCAGAAACACGGGTGGAAGGCGTGTCCGAGCCGGACACTGCTGGCACGTCGAATCGAGGAAGCGGTGCTCGCAAGAATCGGTTTCGCGACTCCCGGCCGCTCAGACCCCGGGCCGGCGAGGCGCGCGATCGAGACCGCCGTGGAACGCGTGAGCTACGACGGCGCGACCGGGCAAGTACGGATCACAGTGCGCGCGTGGAATGAGCAGCCATCATGAACTCCACATCTCACATCATTACCTTCACTCTGGCGCGGGCGGAGCGGCCGCCAGCACCAAGGACCAAGCGAAAACCGGGGCGTCTCCCACGCATTACTCGCCTGATGGCGCTGGCGATTCGGTTCGAGGAGCTTCTCCGGAGGGGAACCGTGAAGGATTACGCGGAACTGGCCCGGCTGGGAGGGGTAAGCCGCGCGCGCATCAGCCAGATCATGAACCTGCGGAATCTCGCCCCGGACCTTCAGGAGCGGCTGCTGTGTCTGGCTCCCGTGCGAACCAATCGCGATCGGGTGAGCGAACGCCGGTGCCGCGCGGTGATGGAGGAACCCAACTGGGCCCGGCAAAGGGAGATCTTCCGAGAGCTGTTTGGCGCCGGCCAGCAATAAGAAAGGCTCCAGATGCAATCTGCGCGTCTGGAGCTTTGGTGCACTCCTTCGTTAGGAACGAACTCGCAACCGGTACACGCGTTCGCCGTCGCGCTTGAACGACTTCACGCGCAGGCGGCGCTTCTTTGCGAGTTGGGCGCTCAAGAACCCGCGCACCGAGTGGGCCTGCCAGCCGGTGAGCGCCATCAGCTCCTTCATGGTCGCGCCGGAGGGCCGCTTCAGCAGTGCGATGACCTGATCGGTCTTGCTGTCCTGAGACGTTTGAACGCTTCCGCGCTTCGGTTCCCTGGGCGCGGGCATCGCGCGAGCGGCTGTTGGTTTGCTCCGTGCCGGCGGCTTAGCCTGAGACTGAAGCGCCGCCCAGATGCGCCGGAGAGCGGTGGCGCGGTCCGTGAACTTGCGGACGCGCGTGACGCCGGGAAGCCGGTTCCACAAATCGACTAGGGCGCCGACGGGCCAATCCGCTGAAACCGCCGCAAGCTCCTGCTCGGTTGAAAACCGGACCGCGCCCGGCTCCAGTTCGCCTGAAGTTGCGAGAACCAGCTTGTTGTCCGGGGAGATCGCGAATGCGCCCTTAGCGCTTCCGTTTTCCATGGATGGCCTCCCACTGCTTCTGCTGCGCGCGATTGGCCGGATTGAATAACGGATCGAAGGACAGGACTTGAGAAAACCGTTTAGGCTGGCCGTCTTCAAGCCCGGTCCAGTCCACCTGAACGGCGTTGCTGAGCACCACGAAGCGCGTGCCCTGGCTTTCGACAAATACCGCATCGAAGGCCCACGTGCCGCCGGGGCCAAGCCGGGCCGGGAGCGAGGCAATCGCGGTGCCGATCAGATCGCTGCCGGCAACCAGCCCGAACTGCAGAACGACATTGCCGATGGGCTCCTTCGAGAAATTAGCGAGGGTTCCGGAAATGCCCGGAAGAGACCGGCCGTAGAGCGCGTCAGGCTGCAGCCAGCGGAGATCGTTGAGGCAGATCGGACCGGCGCATACCGAGATGGCCGGCGGTTTGGGTTTGGATGCGGCCTGCCCCAGCGACGCCAGGGCGAGGCCCAGGAGAATGAATCGATGCATGGTGTTTGAAAACTCCCTTTCTGAGCACGGTTCCCGGTGCTCGCGGGTTGTGTTCGGTCGTGTCGATTCATCGCTCCAGTGGGCTGAACAGTCAAGCAAACAATCGCGATGTAAGGGGAAATGCGGCGATTCTGTGGCGAAGCTTCGGATATCCGGCAACGGGCGGCGCCGGGACTTGCTTTGATGGCGATAAATCAGCCTACAATGCGGCAACGCCGGCAAGCGCGCGCGGCGAGCCGATGAAAATTGACATCTACGAGCAGCTGTTCCGGATGAACCAGGGGTTTGAGGAAGCGCTCAGCGCGTTGCGCCGCCTTGCGAAATATTCCGTATTCCATCGCGGCGAGATCCGCCGGTTCGAGCAACTCTCGCGCGAAACACGCGCCGCCGTCAACTCCTATCTGCTCGAAGCGCTTGGGACCGCCGAAACAGAGGAAGCGGGAAGACTGGGCCGCAAACAGTCCAAACGCACGGACACCGAACCGATTTAGAGATTTTCGAAGTAGGCCTGATCGAGCCGCTTCAGCGTATAGGTCTTGTTGGGCGCGACCCCCACGTTGTGATCGATCATCAGGCTGGCCAGCTGCTTTCCATTGATCAGAACGATCCTCTGCGGCAAAGAGCGGACGTAGTCTTGGGCGCTGGTAGAGAACGTCGAGGATGTAATGACCACACCGCGACTGGCATGCTGTTTGGTAAGCCCGCCGGAAAACTGCATAATCTCCTGGACGCCCACCGAACCGGTCCACTTCTTGGCTTGCACGTAAACGGAGTCGAGTCCCAGTTTGTCCTGCTGGATGACGCCGTCGATTCCACCATCGCCGGGCTTGCCGACCACGCGGCCATCTCCGTTTGAGCCGCCATAACCCATGGCAACCAGCAGCTGCACGACGAGCTTCTCAAACGCCGCCGGCGTGCTGTTGTGGATGGCTTCGAGCAGTTCCGCGATGAGCGCTTCCCGCTGCAGCTCGACGCTGCGGTCGAGCGACTCCTCCGGCGTTTCCAGTCCGCAGTTCGATTCCACAGGTTCGCTGTCACCGTTTTTCGGGCTGCCGGTTCGAGCGAACTCGGCGAACTCCGGAAACTGGCGAAGCGTGTCCACATCGATACGAATCAGATTTTCATTGAGCAGCCCACATCCGCGATCTGTAATGCGGTACGTGCCACGGGCCACTGGCTCGATGGCTCGGGCTGCCTTGAGATACTGAACGGCCCATGCAATCCGGTTGGCAAACACCGGCTGGGAGCCGCTAGGCAGGCGCTCGGCCAGATCCTGTTCGGAGAGTTTCAGATCTAGCGCCACGCTTTCCCGGATCTCCGGCAAGCTGTGCTCTGTGCCGCCCGCGATCGCGCGCAGGACCGGCAGCATGAGGGATTGGTAGTCGGGAACGGGCACGAACTATAGATCGGCGTTGTTACTCATTTCTGTAGACCGATAGTCAGCACAGTTCAATGATGAAGCTTGCGTTTCGAGGACCGAGTCATTCGCGACTTCGCCATCCGGCTGCGCGAACTGCGCCAGCACCGGGGCTTCTCCCAGGAGAAGCTGGCCGAGCAGGCGGGCATTCATCGCACCTATCTGGGGGGTATCGAACTGGGTCTGAGAAACCCGTCGCTGCGCAACGTGGCGCGAATCGCCCGCGCGCTGGACGTCGCGGTCGCCGATCTGTTCACTCGTGGCTAACGGCGCGCTTTCTTTCGCAGCTTACGTTTCGGGCCGTTCACCGGCAGCACCGGGGCGGGCGTGTCACCCGTACCCGGCGGAAGCTCGGTCACCCGGCTGGTCAGGTCGAACGCAATCCGCTGGGCTCCCGCGAGATTGAGAATGAGACGTTTCGTTCGCGTGTTGCCGGCCTGAACTTCGTCTTCGGCGACCACCCGCCCATGGGCGGCGGCAGGAGCGATCGCGACGACTTTCGATTTGCTGGCCGCACTCCGGGCTTTTTGCTCCGCCAGCGCCTTTTCGCCTTCCACGATGAACCTGACCAGGGCTTCACGATCGATGATGGGAGCGATCGAGATCAGTTCCAGCCTGCGCCCGTTCAGCCACAGGCGGCGCCTGAGAAATCTCAAACGCGCTTCGGGCTGCATCGTCCTGGTATCCCGGAACAAATAGACGCACTTGGCATGGATCTTCCCCACCAGCCAGATGTAGCCGTCATGGCAGCGGGCCTGGGGGACGACCGGATCGAGGAGCGGAGCCGTGCGAGGCTGTGTTAAGTTGACTCGGGCAAAGGCCTGGAGGGCGCGTCCAAATCTCAGCACGCGGGGGCGGGCCATCCGCACCCAGCGTTTGAGTTCCTGTTCGCTCTGGAGCAGCGCATTCAACTGTCCGGCGCGCGATTCCAGTTGCTCGAACAGCTTCGCGAGCCGCGGGCCGGTGACGTTGCGTATCGGCGATGGGGAGAGAGTTTTAGGTTTCGGCATGGCACATCCTAGGGCGATGCTGCCGGTGCAAAGCAACCGGTAGCGGGCGTTGCTTTGAGCTTCCGAATCACCCCACCATTGCACTGTGAAACGCTCTCCCAAACCCCCTCTCAAGACCAGCCCCGCTTCAAGCAAACGGGGAAAGGACGACGAGGACCGATATCTGCGATACAGCCTTTTCGACGCCGCCTGCCGGATCATTGAGGGGTGCTGCCGGGCCGAAGATCTGCCCCGATTCTGGAGTCAACGCGCCGAACTTGAAAAAAGACTCGGATTTCAGAAGTTCCGGAGAGCACAAAGGACCGAGTGCTATGCCAAGCAGACCGAGGCCGAGCGCAAACAGATTCGCGATTTTATGCACGCGGCGCGCAGACGGATCAAGGCGGCCTTGAAGCAAACGAGAGCGTCGTTCTAACACGCTCGCGGGCTCAGTTCGAATAATCGCAGCAGGCGGCCAGTACCGCCCAGAGCACAGTACCATGCCGAACTAATTGAAAATCTGAGCCGTGAATCGTGGTTCGAATCCATCTCGGGGAGCCAGAAATCCGGCAGTTCGGAAACGGTCTCCGAGTGTCCGTGACTGCAGGCGTCGGCCCGCGTTCACAGCGGACAGGGGTGAGTTGCGCGGATCCGTACGTTTCAGACTGGGCTGCTCCTTTCGCAATCGATTTCTTAGAAGCGGCGTTGGCCAATACGAGGAGGTGCGGGCCAGCCAACTCGAGCCCGGAAGAAAAGCATCGGCCGCAGATCGTAAAGAGATGCTCAGGTTCATGCGCCAGGCGCGCGAGCGCATAAGAGTTGCCCTCCAACAGTCCAGTTTCATTCAGCCCTCATCCTGAACCGCGTGCTCAAGAGATCACGCGGGAGAGAGCGTGACATTTTCCCTAAGCTCGCGATTTGCGCTTGGTCGAAATCGGAGCCCTTACGCTGCCGCTTTGCGGCGCCCTCGCTTAGCAAACGGCGAAGGAGCCTTCCCCGCCTTGATCGCGGCCCAACGTTTCCTGGCGGCAGCTGCGATAGCAGCGCGGCCGGCAGCGCTCAATCCGTCTCGGCGTTTCGGCTGCGGCGAAGGCGCGCTGCTTACATTCAAGGGGTTTTTCGGCGGCCGGCCTCGTCGTTTGAACCGCCTCCTTGGTCAGCCCGCTTCACCATCTAAGGACGTCCGATTTTTTGTCCAAAAGATGGAGTCCACCTCAGTGCCCTGCGATTTCGTTTACTGCCTACAACCCCTTAGAAGTCTTCATTTACCTGATCTAGTTCTTGGATACCGAGGATGTTGTTATATAGGACGCTTTTCGGATTGCCGTTCGGCCGCATATCATAATACATGATGCCGATATCCTTCGTAACGATCTTTTGCAGCCTCTTAGAAACAGTTGCTTCGCCTGAGGGCTCTCCTCGATAATACAGGCCCAGCCGAGCAGTGGACACGACAGCCGCTCGCTTTTGTGGTATGCGCCATCCGAAACAGAATTGCCAATGCTCACCGAGTGGAAATATGTCCTGCCTTGTGACCCCGATGAGGATGGCCGACGTACTCGCGTATTGCGGAAACGCTCGCAGCATCGAATCGATGACGTGCTCAGCTATCAATTGATGTCGAACGGGATCTGTATCGACCGACTGGAGTGAGACACGGGGCAAGACCCCGCCTTTTATCCCTAACTTCTCATGATAATGCTCGACTAGTGCATCGATTTCCGACGTGGGGATGTCTCCAATTGGCACAAACAGTAATTCCGAGGCGATTGGTCGCAAATTCTGTTGTTTAATTCTCAGATCTGAAACGTCAAACGTATAGATGTCGGTCAAGTCATCATATCTGAAGATTCCCAAGTAGTCCCGGTGAATACCGAAGACAACGCTTACAGCTCGCAGATCGTCGCTTGACGCGTAGCTACCATAGGCCAAGCGGGCAAGTTCAAGCGCTTTGGCCCGCTTCTGATCAACAGGTAGGCTCCGTAACGGTGAATTAATTATCGAAATGCTAAGAAGAGTGCCGTTATTTAAGACCACGCGGATGTCGTTGTGGCCGGTCAGTCTTGTCAGCTCGCGTTGTACGATTTGGAGGTTCTGGAGCGTACCCGTCAGCCGATGAGCAGCGCCGCAGGAAACGATGGACATCAGGGGAGCCACCCAAGCGATCGACAACAAATGCCGAGATGTAATACGCTGACTTCTTAAATGGAGGCGCATGACGTGAGCTCAAGTCGAGTATACCCCGTCAGCGCTCGCCGCCGCCAGCACCTCGCGCAACGATCGATGTATCGCCTCCCTGCTGTTGACATCAAACCCACGGCGGCACTGTAAAAGGTTGAGTGTTTGCGGATCTGTGTGTTGTCTAGATCCACTTTTGACTTCGAGCCGTGAATCGTGTCTCGAATCTACGCCGGGGAGCCATACTGCCGCGCTACACGCTTGGGGTGTACAAGCCCCGCAGAGCAAATTGGGCGCCGAGCAGAGTCCGGCGCTGAGCGAAAGCGAGACGATCCCGAGGCGGGCATGCATATGCCCGCTCTCTAAGGAAAAGCAGTGGAGTCTCAGCGCTGCTCGAGGCATCAAGATCCACTTTCGAGGTTAAGACAGATTTGTCGCCTGCACTTACACTCATTTGCGTCTCTCCGCGTAGCAGATTGCCTTCGTCGGTTTTGTTCTGTGTTCAGAACAGAGTTGTGAGGTTTTTGCTGAAAACAGAACAGGACTCTGTGGAATTGTTTCGATAGTGGGAGCGTAGGGTAAATTTATTACAACTGCACTCTTGACAATTTGCGCTGTCGCGTTTGCTTCACATCCAGTCCGTTCACCAGCATCGCCAACTCTTCCGATCGCATCGTGACGCTGTACTTGCCCTCCGCTGCCGGCCAGCGGAAGCGCCCCTTCTCCAAACGCTTCGCGCACACCCACAATCCGCTGCCGTCCCACACCAGTGCTTTCAATCGCGTCCTGGTTTTGTTGGTGAACAGAAACACATGGCCGCTCAATGGATCGTGACCCAGTTGATCGCGCACTGCGCCGTACAAGCCTTCAAATCCTTTGCGCATATCCACGGCCTCAACCCCGAGGTAGATCTTGGTGGCCGGTCCCAGGCCAAACATCAGGCGCGCTCGGCGACGCGGATCACCCGAGCCAACTCTTCTTCATCAAATCGCCAGCAGCTTTCGATGCTCCGCCCGTTGGCGAAGCGAAGCGTGAACTTCCGCGGCGCGGCTTCCGCTCCGGCCACTTCCACTTTCACCAGTCGCGGCTTGCGCCGAAGGCGCTGCCGCCAATAATCCAGAGTCGAGACTGGGAGGGCGCGCTGGCGGCAAAACTCGCGCCGCGTCAGACCGCTGGCACGGAACTCTTCCACCACTCGCCTCATCTCGGATGTGCGCGCGGCCGGCTTGCCCATGCCAGACCATAGTCTCCTGATTGCCCGCCGTCCTCAAGATGGGTTGCTCAGACGCTTACGTTGCACAAGCGATCACCGCAGCGTAAGCACGCCTTGTCCCAACGGATGCTGAATTAGTGCCGCATGAGTTTTTTGACTATACGGGTACGTCCATGTGTTCTGAGGGTAGTCTCTTGCCGGCGGTTGAGTCGCACTCAATTGCGCAGGGGGGCGCGGCGGCGGAGTTCGTCGAAGAAGTTCTGTAGATAGATGATTGTATGACTCGGTTTGGACCCTTCGCGCGGAGCGGATTCCGGGGTTCCGTCCGGCACGACAATCGCGAGCCTCTTGCCATCTGGATCAAGGCCGGCCTCGCTCGTCAAGATTTCCTTGAGCCAGAGTTGGGGCTTAGCAGGCTCGAAATTGCCGGCGTTCACCGTGTATCTCACCGCCATGACACCGATAGAAGGCGACGAGTAGAGTATTTCTCCGTTCTTCGACCACATCGGATTTAGTCCGCCGTTCGAAATCTTGACTTGTCCCCGTTCACGTGACGCCGGGAACGGCCGGACGTACACATCTTGAGCAACTTGAGTAGGAAGTTGACTCCGTAACCGGACGGAGAAACCATCAAAGGCGGTATACGCGATCCATTCCCCGTCCGGAGAAAACGTTGCGTATCTAAGGCCGCTTTCTGGGTTCTCTAGAAACAACTCCGGCTTGCTCGCCTTTAACTGACCGCCTTCCTCCGAAAGCGGAACCGTCCAAAGCGCTTCGGGGGATCGAAACGAGGCATTTTCGGAGTACACCAGCCATTTTCCATCGCGCCGAATTGAGGTGGGCACCTGGAGATTCTTGCTCAATACCAACTCTTGTGGCTGACTGGAGCCGTCGGCACGCATCCAAACCATCCCGCTGCCAAGCTTTGCAGCGACTAAGTATTTGCCGTCGGGGGTCCAAATCGGGTTGGCGTAAAGATCGCCACGGGTCAATTGAGTCGCGTTATCGCGCGTGAGATTGTGGACCCACACATCGCCCGCGTTGCGGATTCCAAACTGTGAATCCCTCAGCCCAGCCACCAATGCCAGTTGCTTGCCATCCGGAGAAAAATGCGGGTAGCGGTAGGCGCCGGGTTTCGCAACTAAGGGAGCTCTTTTTCCTGACGTGTCGATCGAATGGACCGTCCCGGAGGGGGCAAAAACATCCAGCCCCACTGGACCTCCGGCTTCGTACACGAGCGTGCCATGTCCATCTGGCCCGGCGGACACATCGAAGTCGGACGAACGGTTTCCTCTGGTGTAGGCCAGGTCGTCAAGAATGGGAGTCGCGGTTCCACGAGTCTCGAGCCGGTCAAGATCGAAGGGAATCGCGAACAAAGTTCCATCGGAACTATAGATGAGATGGCCGCTGGAAACGTACCTCGCCTTGCTCGCGCCCGGAACGATCGTCTTGGCCTTGTGGTCCGCGAGCACAACTACACGGATGCTGTTTCTGTCGGCGTCACCGCTCTTAACCGGTTGGTAGGAAGAAAACAACACGGCCTTGTCCCCGGGCAGGATCTGAAGCGCGTCTTGCACGGTCTGCTCGCTGGTTGGCCCAACGACCGTCTCGACCGCGCCGCCTCCAGCGGGCACCCGCACGATGGCCGGATTCCTCCCATCTACGCTTGCCTGGCCTACGTAAATGTTTCCATCCGCGCCCCATACTCCGCTGCCCAGAAGCGCCGACTCTGCTAGGGGCACAACTGCGCCGCCCTCGACTGAAACTTTGTTCAGCTTGTCGCCTGCATTGTTAACGAACGCCAACCATTCCCCGTCCGGTGAAAAGAACGCCGAGCGCGCACCTTCCGTGCCGGGTAGCTCGTTGGCTTTCGCTTGATCCAATCTGCGAATGAACAGTTTTAGGGGCGTGCCCGAGAGGTACGCCAAGCGCTTGCCGTCGGCGGAGATAATGATTGACTTGCGGGATACATTCGGAGCTGCCAGGGATACCCCACTTCCGAGTTCCACTTCGAGGCGGATCAGCGGCTGGTCGATGGGGTGCGCGGCGCGCCACCAGCCATAGCCCACGAACCCCGCTATGAGCGCGGTAACGGTTGCCGCGATCCATCCGGTCTTGGCTGCGAACGGAATGGCCGCGGGGATTGCTGGTGGCTTCTCCAGGATCAAGCGGGCCTCACCGATCGCCTGAAGCCGCCGCCTGCGGTCCTTAACTAGGCATCGGCCGAGTAGTGCGCGCAGCCATTCCGGTGTCCGGGATGGTAGTTTCGACCAATCCGGTACATCTTTCGCGACAGAAATCAAGGCCTCCGGTGCGGTGGCGCCAGAGAACGCCCTCTCGCCCGTCAGCATCTCAAACAGTACAGAGCCGAACGAGAAGATGTCACTTCGGCGATCCACGCCCTTGGCCACTGCCTGTTCGGGCGACATGTAGGCCGCTGTGCCCAGGATCACACCGGTTTGCGTGTGCCCGATGGTGAGCGTGGGCGAATCCACACCCGCGACGGGCGGGCGCTCGTCTTCGATCACCTTCGCCAGTCCGAAATCCAGCACCTTCACCACACCCTCTGGCGTTATCTTGATGTTGGCGGGCTTGAGATCGCGATGCACCACGCCACGGTCGTGCGCGTATTCTAGCGCCTCTACGATCTGCTTGGCGATCGGCAGCGCGTCATCGAGCGGCAACGGCCCGAGAGCGATCTGATCGGAAAGCGTCGGCCCTTCGATCAGCGCGAGAACCAACCCGCGTGATTCCTCCGAGTCGATGATGCCGTAAATAGGCCCGATGTTGGGATGATCGAGCGAAGCTAGAACCTCCGCCTCGCGCTGGAAGCGAGCCATGCGTTCGGGATCGCGTAAAAGTGTCGCTGGCAGGACCTTCAATGCCACGTCGCGCTTCAGTGTCGTGTCGCGCGCGCGGTACACCTCGCCCATGCCTCCCTGGCCGATCAGAGAGAGAACTTCGTAGTGACCGAGTTTGTCGCCGACGGAGAGCGGCATCTATTTAACTCAAGCCAGTTTACTTGATCGGGAAGGCACAGAGTCCGAGTGTCGCGCAAATAACCTCTTTCCTGTAGGGCTCTTTCATCCCCTACAACATGCCGGTTTTAACCCGGCGCACCCCCGGCGTAGATTCGAGACACGATTCACGGCTCGAAGTCAAAACTGGATCTCTAGACAACGCATGGCGTGTTGCCCATCCGTCGTAAGTAGCTGATTCGGATGCATCTTGTCCAAGTGCAGGACAACAGACACCTGGGTTCGGAACGTGGTGGCTTCGCCGACTTGAACTGTGAGCCGTGAATCGTGTTTCGCATCTACGCCGGGGAGCCACAAATCGGTTGTGCGAAAAGCGTCTCTGGTCAGGTGCTCAGGGCGCCGTTAGTTCTCGGTCGGTTCTTTTTCGCAATGATCGATCACCAGGACTTCCACCTCTTGTTTTCGCAAAATCACGGGGACGCTAGCCAGCGGTCAGACCGGTTTATGGATCATTGTTCGCCAGTACGCCACGAACGGTGACGACTGGACCACCGGGGACATCCATCTCTGGGGCGCCTGCCTCCAGCAAGGCAACGATCCCCTGAAAGCTTACGCCCGCACCTGGGCCTCACAAACACCACCCATCACCTCCGGCGTCGCCGTTGGGCCCACCGTTATCGCCACCCCGGATGACTCCACCTCGCCCCTCAAGATCCTTGGTCCCGGCTCCAATCTCGGCGACAGCACGCTTCTCGAAGTGACCGCGAACGGCGAACTCATTCTGGCCGGCGGATCCGAACGTTGTCACCGCTGTCTCTCGCTGCCATCGTAATAGTCGTAAAAAGTCATTAGGGCATCATCACCCGTGCTCGAGGGCTGTATAAGAATACCTCTTGTCCTTTCATCAAGTTGTTCGCGAAATGTAATTGCTCTTGGATCCGGCGTTTCTTCAACCAACACCTGCCAACTCTCAAGGCCCGGTCCCGTCGGGTCCCATCCCGTCTCCTTGACAAAAGTGTTTCCAACGCCATTCACAATCCATTGGACGGTCTCGGCAAAACGAATGGCACTTTCATACTTCAATACCGTCAACTGAGCTCTCTTCTGTGTGACACTCTGATACCAGTCAACGTCACGTTGCCCCGCTGCACGAGCATGTGGCGGTATAAACGCTAATAATGAAACAGGCCCATTCCCGACAGTGATCGCTGGCAGCCCTATGCGACTCACAATGCGGGTCGAGTGACTGCTCCCCACATCTTCAACGACAAATGTTACCAATGCACTGTTCACCATAATGAGAGCTCCGATCCCACCGAGTATGCCGAAGACGATGACCAGGAGCACTAGTTTTACAAAGTCAGATCTCATCGTAGTCATAAACTCCTACGCTATTTCTTACGGCCTGAGTTCTTCTGAGAAAATAGGAACAGACGCATTGTGGTGATTCCGGCTGTCGAAAACAACACCACCCCGCTTGTGCCTGCTGGCCCCTTTGAAACGTAGAGCCTTGCCTTGCCGGCGCAGCCGTCGAACAGATGCTCCATCCCCTGTTCAGCGAAGGCCATAAAGGAGATACATTCACCTTCAGTCATCTTCGGATTGCCCCGCAACGCATTCGAATACCATGATGCGACATCCTCAGCTTTAGAGGTTGAGGTAAGGTCGAGGACCAAGAGAGTGGCCGCCGTACCACCGGATTGCGCCGTGTCGATGTTGCTGATCAGCCTGGCACCGATAGCTCCTGGAAAGACCGGAACGTTTAGCGCGTCACCCACCTTCGCCGGTTCAAGCGATGCTCGTGAACTAAAGGAGCTGCAGACTCGGACAGGTCGCAGCGTTTTCTCCTCCGACACGGCGCAACCTGTTTCGCCAGCGATCCGCCACGCGATCGAGCACGCCACCATAATAGCCGCCGTGATACTTATGATAGCCCTGACTGGGAACTGTGCTATGAACGATCGGACAAACATGATGGCTCCTCTTGATTGAGATCTAAACTCATTAAGGCGGCGGGTTGCGCAAACAAAACAATTTATCAAGGACCTCGCTATCCCATCCCATGCCAGCAGGAATATTTGTAATAAAAGGCTCAGCCCCTCCGGGTTCCTGCAATTCCACGCTTCTAAAATGCAAATGATGTTCAGTCCACTTGCGACTCCGCCCGCAATTTTGCTGCTGAACACACTGAACAGTACTTCTTACTATGGAATAGTTCGTAACCATTAAATAGTATGACCGTTTCCAATGACATTCAATGAAGGACACGGGCACGCCAGCCGCAGCCCCCGGTAACTCATCCCCGTTTTCAGGCCCAATCGCGCGCGCAAATTCAAATGTGGTTGGCCCATAATAATGACGAACGGCGGCACCTCTCCAACTCAACCACGGCGTGTCCCCAGCCCAAGTGCAAATTGTACCCAGCCCCAGCGGGTCGCGCCGACCAACAGGATCGCCATCCGCATAGGCGTAAGAATTTATCCCATTGTCAACCCTTGTCGGGTCTTCACTGATGAAGCTACCAACGTCGGGACTATAATATCTTGCTCTGTAGTAATAAAGACCGGTGCTATCATTCTCACGCCCGGTGAATTGAATCTCGTTGGGACTTGCTGGTCCGGAAGACGTGGTGCGCCCGAAAGGTTCGTATGTGTATTGCGTCTCCACTGTCCCCGTGGCATCCATCAAAGCTAGCGTGGAACCTAGCGCGTCTGACAGAAAGGTCTGGACTCCTGAAGCGTCAATTTTGCCGTACACTTCATCGGGCGTCAGTCCAGAGAGAAAAGTCGCGCTCACGCCCGTAGGGGTGATTTCCTGAACAACGCTGTCATGATCATATACATACCGAGTGCCGGAACCGTTCTGGATACGGCGGCCTGTGCCATCGTATAGTATGCCAACGCCGTCGACGGCGGCAAGGTGGCCGCGTGTGCTCCATGAATACGTATGAATGCCATCGTTGAGTAGGTTCCCGTCAAGGTCGTAGGTAAACGCTCTCCCTCTTCCCTGGCTTATCTGATTTGCTGAAGTGTACACGGCGCCGCTCAGCGCCGCAGGCAGCGACGTGCGGGCAAGTGATCCTCCCACACCGCTACGACGTCCGGCTGCGTCATACGAATACACTAGATTCCCCAACGATGTCGCTCCGATGCTATAATCTATGCTCGTCATCTGTGAGGCAGCGTCATATCCGTATTGCACTCTGACTCCGTTTGCAAGCGTAAGCGACGCTCTCCGGTTGGCGTTATCATACGTAAGGGCCACCGATAGACTTCCTTGGGTCAATCCCGTAAGATTCCCCGCAGCATCGTAGCTGTAATTTATTGGCGTTTGACCGGCCACATTCATCGTTGTCCGCTGTCCTGCCGCATCATGGGTATACGATACATTCGCCGAAGGAGTCATCTCGCTGAGGAGCCTGTCGAGGCTATCATAGGTACGATTGATACTCCCATTGAGCGAATCGGCGATTTGCGTAACACGGTTTCCGGCATCATAAGTATAAGCAATGGTCGACTGGTCAGCGTATTGCACTCTGGTTAATCGATCAAGGGCGTCATACGTGTAGTGCGTTACGTTCCCATTTCGATCTGTGAAGGACGATAAATTGCCGTTCAAATCGTACGCTCTAGTTTCGCTGTGTCCCAGCGCATCCGTCCGTGAGATGACTCTACCGATATCATCGTAGGCGTAAGCGATCGTATGTTGAAGTGCATCCGTATATGAAAGAACATTACCGCCCGCGTCATACGTAACCGTCGTGGATCCTTGTAACGGGTCAGTAATCTGAATGATCTCATTTCTCGCATTCAAGGTATAAGAAGTGCTGCCGGCAGGATCCGTCACGCGGATTAGCCGGCCGATCGAATCGTACACACGGTGTACGTCGTTTCCTAAAGAATTGGAAAGCGTATCGAGCAGACCCGTGGAATAGGAAAACGATGATACCCCCGCCGGGTCTGCATCCGTGAGAAGTTGTCAGCCAGAATTATAGGTAAACAGATGCTGCCGACCCAGCGGATCTGTCATTGAAATTATCCTGGCCTTCCCGGCATCCAGTCCCAAAGTTGTTGCGTTGCCGAGAGGGTCCGTAGCCGAAATCAGCATATTGAATGTAGAGTCGTACGCGTAGGAGGTAGTTGCCGCGTCCGATGTTCCATACGCCTCGGTGACATTAAGAACATTACCCTGCGTATCGTACGAGTATCGTGTGACCCTTCCCATTGGGTCGGTCACCTGCGTGACCGCATTACTTTGATTATCTCGCAGGTATATGGTTGTCTCTTGTTCAGAAGTCCCCAGTGCCAACGTTTGGCTCATTAACCTCCCGCCACTGAAGTAACCATTGGTATCGAACGAGTACCGGCGAACATTGCCGCGTGGATCTGTTACATCAGTTTGCAATATGTTGCCGTTCGCATCTATTGCATATGTAAAGTAGTAGGTGGCGCCGTCCGCCAGGACTTGGCTGACTACTCGGCCAAGCGTATCATACTGATTGGTGAGAAATAGGATGCCACGCAAATCGTGTAGAGTCAGAAGTTGATTGTTGGCGTCATATTCGTACCGCAAATGGCCGCCCATGGGGTCGGTGACATCAGTTAGACGGCCGCCCGCATCGTAGGAATAACCGAATGCGCGCCCACTATTATCGAGAGCCTGTGTTACACGATTGGATGGATCATACGTGAGCGAAATCCATCGGCCACTAGGAGAAGTCACTTTCAAGAGCCGGCCAGTGCTTGTATCACGATCCATTGTCGTTGTATTGCCATAACGATCGGACATGGACAGAAGCGCGCCTTGCTCGGGAAGTGCCGCGCTGAATCCATCGCCGAACTTCCAGGTCGACCCGTTTTTGAAGGCAAGCGTCCACCCCGTGCCATTCCACGATATTCGCGAGCCAAGGAAACTTGGCTCGCCTACTGGCTGGTAGACGGCGTCGGCAAAACCCGTACCGGGAGAGGTTCGCCGGAAGTGAACCTTACTGCCATTCGCCTGGATCAAATCGATATAAGTATATGGAAAAGTATCACCTACAAGAAAGATATCGAGATTATGGCTCATCGCGATTCCGAAGGCATGCGAATGGGGATCCCATTGCCTATAGGTTCGGACGAGCGAAAGTGGCATCACATCGGGAAGATCGAAGTCAGTCTTCTGGTAGGTAAAAATTCCGGTTCCCAGGTCGATCGGATCGCCGCCATCTGGCCCAATTGGGCCTCCGCAGCAGCCGGCGTCTGGCCCAGCGACCATCGCGCCTGTGAACTGGTACACCTGCGTGCCCGAATTCGGAATCACGTATCGCCGATTTGGATCCACATTGCCGAAACCATAGATAAACCATCCCTTTCCATCAGGATCGTAATTCCAGAAGTTCATCTTGTACCCTGCCGGGGCTCTGTTGCGGTTGGGATAGTAGAGCTGAGCGCCACCTGGCTGGCCGTTGATGGTTAGGTACGCCCCGCCGGGCTGAATTGTGAAGAAGAAAGGAACACTGACCCCTTGCGGCAATGGGAACGGCGGTCTTCCGATCGGGATCTGCGTAATCGTGAGTTGGGTTACCGAATTTCCATCGTAGTCATTGATTGCCGTTCCAGCTTTCAGATGCAGTTCAAGTCCGGGTATCGCGGGATTACTCACGACCAGGTCACTCGTCAGCTTTGAAGGAATGGTGATGGCATGCGCGGTATCGAGCGGCGTCATCCAGATCGTGTAGGGCAGCACGTTCGTGTGCCCCCCGTCGAGGTCTATCCCCGGCGTGAAGATGCCGTAGACCTCTGACCCGCGGCGAACTGTGGTGCCATCAATCTCCAATCTGCAGTGGCCGCTTGGGACATTGGCGATGAGGAAACGCCCAGTACCATCCGAAATGGCTCTGTTCCGTTTACCTTTCTCTTCTCCACAATTTAGCTCCAGGGTAACTCCCTGAAGGTATTTACCCGCTACTGTTCGTACGTTGCCTGATATCGCCGTGACGCCCGGACCAGCTTGAAGAGGTGGAACGGGTGGATCGTCCGAATTTCCCGTAGTCGTGGCTGCCGGATCCGTTTGCGGGCCAGATGCTGTTGAAAACGCAATTTCAGAAAGCGGAAGCGGGAATCCGTTAGCATCTTGTGGCCCGTTGATCGAGAGGACGTACGTTGTGCCTGGCTCGAGTTGCCCCTCTTGGCGGACAAATGCAAGCATTCCTCCTTCCGCACCATTCACCTTGACTGCCACAGGGCCCTGTTCATTCCGAAGCGTGATCGTGGCGTTGCTCAACAAGTTCATGCGCAACGGACGAGAGAATCGAATGGCGATCAGGGTATCCGGCGGCACATCGTGACTTCCATTTGCCGGAATCGAGCTCGTCACGGCCAAGTCTGCATTGCTGTCTGGAAGCGAATCGAGCAGCGTGATGCTCAACGTCTCGGGGTCGAAGATTTCGACCGTTGTTGCTGCTGTACCATTTGCAACAACACCACCCTCGATACGAACCCTGCCGTCTGCCTGAAGTACCGCGCGATGCCCCCGGCGTGCCAGGGCAAGATGGACGGGCAACAATGAATTCACGCCCGTACGTGAATCCCACAGTTCCAGCACGCTCATGACACGACCGTTTGCGTCGCTGCCTCCAGCTACCAGGATACGGCCATCAGTTAAGAGCGTCGCGGTGTGATATGCCCGGGGTGTCAGGTTCGTTCGAATCGGCTGAAATGATTGCAGCACGGGATCGAATAGCTCGGATTCACTAACCAACCCCGCGTCGTTGGCTCCTCCGAGCACCAGCACTTTGCCGTCGGGTAACACGGTGGCCGAGTGAAATGATCGGGCGTGCAGAAGTTTTGATTCAAGCTGACGGTCCGCTATGCGCCCAGTCCCAAGGACCCCGATAGCGCCGATGCCGCCCAGAGTCAGAATATCGCCACTCGGAAGAATCGTCGTGCTCTGTCCCGGAAGCGGTGTCCGAACTTGAGGGACCACGCCCGGCGGCGGGATCTTGTCAATTGCGCGCGTCCCAGGCCCGGCCAGTGCATTCGACTTACGATCTTGTGCTAACGCAAACCGCATCATTAGCCTTTCGGCTATCACCCCAGCCAAGATGATGAGGATAGCACTGGAGACCAGCCGCCGAGTTATGCTCAAACGCCTCATATTAAACATGTATGCCCATCCTAAGGGTACTAATGGAAATATTGGCTCCCGACGCTGAAAAATGTGGCCGGCGCATTTTGGTTTCGGTATTCCGTCGCTATCCAGTCGCCAGACCGCGCAGAATTGGAAATACGAACTTCATCTAGGACGCCCGTGAAGTTCTGGCTGCTTGTAAATACCGTGTTGAACCCGATTTCTGTGACCTGGGAGACTGTATCAACGCTCCCGGTATGGGCCAAAGGACTCGCATCGGAGGCACCATTAACATAAAGCCTGACGTTGCTGCCGTCGTAGGTGCCAACGAGGTGATACCAGGTGTTCGTATTGATCGCGGTCGTGGAATAGACAAGATAATTGGTTCCGCCCATCGTGAATCCAATTGCGGCCTTGCGATTGGGAGCGGGCGTACTATCCAAGCTTAGGCAGTAATTCGTCCACGGGGATGTATTCGAGCTGTACGCCTTACAGACGATGCGGTCTGCCGTGTTCAGTGCGGTCGGCTTGATCCATGCCTCAAGCGTTACACCGGTAGTAAGGGCAATGTTGGGAAGGGTAATGCGCTGCGTGCCGCTGAAGTTTGCCGCCCCGTCGATGGTTCCGGAAGTGACCGTGGCTGTAGTACTGGTCGGATTATTCGTGTTGGTCGAGTCGCTGGCGCTTAGCGTAGTGCCATTGCCCAAGTGATAGACGCCTTTGAAGTTGCTGTCCCAAACCCCGGTTTTGTTCTGCTGGTCGGATGCGGAGGCGTTGCCATAGTAGACGAAGAGAGTGGTATCGGCCGTTGGCGAGAGCGATGGAATCCGCACCCAGGCGATCACCTGGCCGGTAGTGGCGTTGTAGTATTCCAGCTCATGGTCGAGCTTGGTTGTGCCATCAGAGGCCGTAAACAGAATATCGGTTCCATCCGACTTGCCCACGTTGCCTCCATTCACGGTCGTTTTAAGGTTCGCGTCGGTGACTGAGAAAAGCATCGGATAGCTGGTCAGGGCAGACGAACCGGACACCTTCGTGTGATCGACCGTCACAGATTTTCGATTGGTCCAGGAGGTGTTGTACCAACTCACGGTCGTGTCGATCGTGTACGTTGCCGAAACTACAGAGCTGTCGCTCAATCCGGACGCATAGGCGATGGCCTTGATCGTCGCCGTGCTAGCGACGGATATTGGGCCGGTATACAATGTTCCGGATGTAGACGTCGGCGTTGACCCATCCGTGGTGTACCGGATTGATGCCCCAAAGGTCGTCGAGCTCAGGGCCACTGACTGTCCTGAGGCATAGATCGCGGGGACGGGACTGAAGACCGGCGCTGCTACAGTTGTCGGATTTTCTGAACTGCCTAACGACACAAAGGTTCCCGGAGTGCTCTCATTTCGGTATTCAGTCAAGACCCAATCAGCCGACCGGGCGACGCTCGAGATGCGAACTTCGTCGATAACGCCAATGAAGCTTTGCTGGTTTCCATTAAGAGTGTTGTAGCCGATTTCGGTGTTCTGCGAAATCGTATCCAGCGTCCCTGTCAGGGCAAGCGGGGTCGCATCGGATGTTCCATTGATGAACATTCGAACATAATTGCCATCGTAGGTGCCCACCACGTGATACCAGGTGTTTGCGTGAACCGGGGTGGCCGCATTGACGCCCGAATTCGTCCCGCCGATCGTGACACTCATCCCGATCTTACGGTTAGGGGACGCCGTATTGTCCATACCCAAGCAGTAGCTCACCCACGGAGCTACGTTCGAGGAGAATCCCTTACAAAGGACATGATCAAATTGTTCAAAGTTCGTCGGCTTGATCCATGCCTCAAGCGTTACACCGGTAGTAAGGGCAATGTTGGGAAGGGTAATGCGCTGCGTGCCGCTGAAGTTTGCCGCCCCGTCGATGGTTCCGGAAGTGACCGTGGCTGTAGTACTGGTCGGATTATTCGTGTTGGTCGAGTCGCTGGCGCTTAGCGTAGTGCCATTGCCCAAGTGATAGACGCCTTTGAAGTTGCTGTCCCAAACCCCGGTTTTGTTCTGCTGGTCGGATGCGGAGGCGTTGCCATAGTAGACGAAGAGAGTGGTATCGGCCGTTGGCGAGAGCGATGGAATCCGCACCCAGGCGATCACCTGGCCGGTAGTGGCGTTGTAGTATTCCAGCTCATGGTCGAGCTTGGTTGTGCCATCAGAGGCCGTAAACAGAATATCGGTTCCATCCGACTTGCCCACGTTGCCTCCATTCACGGTCGTTTTAAGGTTCGCGTCGGTGACTGAGAAAAGCATCGGATAGCTGGTCAGGGCAGACGAACCGGACACCTTCGTGTGATCGACCGTCACAGATTTTCGATTGGTCCAGGAGGTGTTGTACCACGCCGAACCGCCGAAGTTCAGGGTGAACGTTGCGGAAGAAAGGGCGCTGTCCAGCATGCCGTTTGCATAAGCGATCGCGATCACCGTCGTGGTGGAATTGACAACAATCGGACCCGTGTACACGGTCCCTGAAGTGGACGTCGGCGTTGTTCCATCCGTCGTATACCGGATGGAAGCACCGGAGGTCCCTGTGGTTAGGGTCACTGTTTGCGCAGAACCATACGTCCCTTCCGGCGGGCTGAACGTCGGAGGCAATACCTGGATCGTGTAAGTCGCGCTCACAACTGAGCTATTCAGCATTCCGGACCTGTACGCAATTGCTTTAATAGTGGTCGTCGTCGGTACTGAAATCGCGCCGGCGTACAGAGTTCCGACGGTATCACTGGGCGTCGTGCCGTCCGTCGTATAACGGATTGATGCACCTGAAGTCAGCGTGCTAAGCACTACCGATTGTGTGGAGGTGTACGTTCCTGCTGCTGGATTGAACGTCGGTATGGCTGCGACGTTTACGGCGGATACGTTGTCGAGAGTCGCGGTCGTAATTTCCGACGCATAGGTTGAAGTGACCGATATTCCAACATAGACCGTGTTAGTCATTGCGATGCTGGTCGTTGTACCGACCTGCGTCCAAGTGATGCCGTCCGCAGAGACATATCCGCTGAAATTGTTCGCCTGCCGAACTATCCTCAGCCAGTAAGGCGGATTGGCTACCGGTCCACCGGCAATCGATGTGGCGCCACCTGTCGTACTGCGAGTGAAAAATGGAATGGAATAGGGATTCGTGTACTGAATCGGAAGATAAGCAAGTTTCGAATCGCCGGTCAGCGTCTCCGTCATCATCACTCCCGCGGTCGCATAGAACTGAATGTTGTTCAAGGTCGCCACGCGCGCGGTGATCATGGAGTCCCCTGAAAGCGTGACGTATGTGAAGTTGGCTACATTGGAACCCTGAATGGTGAATGTGCCACCAGAATACGCGGCGTCTCCGGGAATGCCGGCAGAGCCGATGTCTACGTTCGTCCAGCCTGTCGGAAGGCTTCCCGACGGCTGAACAATGAGATTCATGGGAATAAAGTGCGACGGATTCCCTTGAGATGGATCGATTACGGTACCAACTACGTTGGCGACGAACGTTCCGGGCACAAGATTGGCTGGCATCGTAATCGTCAGGACCGAGGTCCCGCCAGTCGAGATACTTGTCGGATTGAAAGCTGCAGATGCCCCCGCCGGCAGATTGGTCAGGCTCAACGTGACCGTCTTCGCAAAATTATTCGCTGGCGTCACCGTTACATTGCGCGTCAAGGAACCACCGGCGGCCGGAAACGCCAGCCAGCCGGCGCTCAGTGATAAGGAAAAATCGGTTGCCGTAACCGTCAGGTTAGCGGTGACTGAATGTATCGTGCTGCCGTTCTTACCGACAAAGAGCACTTGATAAGTGCGCGCTGGCGTATTTGCACCGATCGTGATTGTCGCCGTCGAGGTTCCGCTGCCAACAATTGTAGTGGGACTGAAAACGATGCTTGAGCCCAACGGAATACCGGCAGCATCTAGAACGACCGAACCCGTAAAGCCATTGAGCGGGGAGATGACGACCGAATAGGTTACGTTTGTGTTCGTGAGGCCCGACGCTGACGCCGGACTGACAGAGATTGCAAAATCGGGCGCACCTACCGCGAGCACGATAGGTACCGAATGGCTTAAGCTTCCATCTGTTCCGGTGACCGTGACCGTGTAGGATCCGACCGGCGTACCTGTGGTGGTGGCGATCGCCAGAGTCGAACTTCCAGCTCCGCTGATGGCGGAGGGCGTGAAAGTTGCAGTAGCGCCACTCGGCAATCCAGAGACGGTCAATGCGACAGTATCCGTGAAGCCCGCAAGCGAGTTGGTTGAAATCGTATAGTTCGCGGTGCCGCCCGGCGCAATGCCTTGGCCCGTAGGGGTCGCGGTAATCCCAAAATCTGGGCTTACAGTCAGGGTTACGTTATCAAAGACTGCCTGAGCTACGCGGCCGAAATTCGCGCTTCCGCCGGTGATGCCGATGTAGACAGAAGTTGCCATCGAGATCGTTTGCGATGATCCTACTTGCGTCCAACTGCTCCCGTCAGAAGAGACAAACGCGCTGATAGAAGTCCCGGCTCGCGATATCTTCAGCCAGTAGGGCGCGGCAATGGCCGGACCCGTGAAGGTGTTCAGCGTGCCATTGGTCGAGCTTCGCCATTGGAGTTCCGCTCCAGCCGTGCTGTTCAGCCGTAGTGCCATAGTGCTGGATCCGGCCGTGAGGGTCTCCCGGATCATCACGCCTCCGTAGGCGACGGGCCCGGCTTGAGAGCTAGGCGTGTTGTACAGGTTCGTAACCCGCGCGACGATACTTCCATCGCCGTTCAGCGCCTGATTGACAAAGCTGAAAACATCCGTTGAGAATAGGATTCCTGTGCTAACAGAGTTAATTGTGAACGTGCCATTCGCATAGTCCGCGTACCCTTGTGCCGTGATATCGGCTTCAGTCCAACCACTTGGAAGCGGATTGACGTTTAAGGTAAGATTCAGCGAATGCGTCAATGTGCCGGAAGTGCCGGTTACCGTGAAGCCATAGCTACCGGCCGCGCAACCATTGAGCGTAAAGCTGAGTTGCGAGGCGGCGCTACCCGATGGTTGAGTCGGATTGAAGTTTGCTGTGGCGCAAACCGGCAGGCCCGACGCAGACAGCTGCACATTCGTTGACAATCCCGCACCGGCATTGACGAAAATCTTGAATGCGGGGCCTGACGCGAAGTCCTGGTAGAAATCTGGAACCGCTGACAACGAAAAATCCGCGGCAGACGATGGAGTGGTCAGCGTTAGAGCCATCGCCCCCTGCCATTGCGGGTCGGACTTGATGATGATCGTATACGTACCGGTCGACCCGAAAGTCGGGGTATCGAGTACGGTGGCGCCTGACGATGGTAATCCCGTGCTACTCAGTAGCACCGTTCCGTCGGGATTGTATACGGTCGCAAACTGCCCACCCGAGGAGGTGTTCACAAGCAGACGAGCTTTTTGCCCTTGTGTAGCGTCGAAAATCATGATGGCTATTTGCTTGGTCACCGAGAACGTCGTCGTCGCAGTAGACCCAGAATCCAAGCGAGTCGCCAGACTGACGCTTGATTCCGTGTAGGGGAAGGGAACGAAGAAGAAGTCTCCCGAGCTCACGGCTTGGCCGTAGGGCGTCTGAACAGAAATATGACCCGAACCCGACCCATTTGGCGTGCTAGTAGAGATAGCGGTGGTCGTCGCCGATTGCACTGATAACGGCGTTCCCGCAATCTTGACAGTGTCGCTGGCCGGGTTCGCGATGAAGTTGCTGCCAGCGATAGTTATCGGGACCCCTGATACCGCAATCGTAGGCGCAAACGAGCTTATTGTCGGGACCCCCGGTGTTGCCACGATGGTGAACGAGGAGCTGCTTGTCGCGGGCGTGCCGCCGGAAACCGACACAGTGATCGCTCCCGTTGCGGCCGAAGCGGGCACGATCGCCGTCAGAAGGGTATTGGAGGCCGCAGTCACAGTGGCAGTGATGCCGTTGAATTGAACGACGTCTTGGCTTAGAGTCGAACTGAACCCGGATCCAAGAATTGTTACCGCGGTACCGACTGGACCGCTACCTGGCGAAAACGCGGCAACCGTGAACGCCATGATGCCGCGCCGATGATGCTGTTGCCGCCGTGCTCATCCCACTCCTCCTGCGCCAGTTGGAAATGCTCACCCCTTCCACAATCGCA
>JADMIO011435015.1_pt1 | contig 25493 bp, 22 predicted proteins | sample 8958161 | NCBI WGS metagenome assembly JADMIO01 (sample SAMN16585339, study PRJNA669376) | soil metagenome | isolation source: Crop rotation soil | place: USA: Cullars Rotation, Alabama | collected 2011
GCCGCGACTTCAAGTCACGTGAATTCCAAGCTTCGGATCCCACTGTGCTGGAAAGACCGTTTTGCATCCACGACCGAGCGTAAGGCACTGTGAAAAAGCCGCTCGCAGACATCCACATCGAATCGCTCGCGGATGGTTGCCGCCGCTTGCGTGCCCAACTTCAGCCTTTGATCCGCATCGCGCAGCAGAACCTGAATGGCGTTTGCCAGCGCGACCGGATCGCGCTGAGGGACAATCAGGCCGTCTCGCCCGTTCTCGATGACTTCGGTCATCGAGCCAGCATCGGTAGCGACCGTCGGAATACCAGTGGACATCGCCTCCAGCAGGGCTGTCGGAATTCCGTCTTTGTCGCCCGTGTCGGTTTCGATGAACGGCGCAACGAAAAGGTGGGCTTCCTGCAGAAAGCGGCGGATCGACGCTTCGTCCTGCCGTCCTTCCAGCTTGACCGCGTCCTGGACGCCGAGCCGCTCGATCCGCCCCTTCACTTCCGCGGAATACTGCCGGCCGGCCGCATTGTCGTCCACACCGCCAAGAAAGTGCGCGACCACCCGAATTCCCCGGTCGAGCAATAAACGCACGGCTTCCACCAGGTAAACAACGCCCTTCTTCGGTTCGATCCGGCTAATACAGACCAGGTGGTACGGTTGCCCGGCGTCGGGGTCGGTGCGGGACAGCACCGGAAACCGTCCGGCATTGACCGCGTTCGGTTTGACCACGATCTTGGCCGGATCGACATACGGGGCGATTGCCCTCAGTTCGCGTTTGATCCGGTTTGACGTCGCAATCACCAGGCTGCACTGCTCGAGGTGCAGCGGCACCATCTTCAAGACATAGTCGTCGAGAAGATGGTCTGCGTAGCAGCTGACACCGCGGGGGATATCGAGAAGATAAGACGCGATATAGGTGAACAGCGTGCCTTCGTAGAAGAAGTACGAGTGCAGATAGTCGGGGCGAAACGCCTCGACCATTCGTGTAAACGAGAAGGCCTGCCGGAAATGGTAATGGCCGAGAAGTTCCGCAGCACTCAGACCGGACGTCCGGCATAGCCGGTCGATCAGCGCCTGCACCCGCTCCGGCATTTTTCCGCGGAAATAGGAAAAGTCGCGTTCATAGATGCGCGGGTGAGTGACGAGTTTCCTCTTGGCCTGCCAGAGGGAGTCAAACTGGTCCGGCAAGTAATTGCGCGGATTTAGCTGCGAGTAGAGGAACCGCAGGTCGAATCCGCGCCGCATCAGTTGGACCAGCTCCTGATAAACGAAGGTCTGGGAGTAGATCGGAAATCCCCAGCAGGCCGTGCTCACGATCCGCAGCCTGCCTCGCCAGGGCGGAACGCTGCCCCGATTGCGTTCGCCGCGAAGCCGCATCAACTGAAAATCGTGATACCGCCGCGCGAGGTCTTCTTCGCTCAAGTTCCGCAGAAGTGGAGTTTTTGCCAAGCCGGGCTTCAACCGGTCTACGAGTTCTTCCAACATAAGTCCCAGGGAATACTCACGTAACTTCTGGCCGAACCCGGACCGGATCCATGTGGCTCATGTTAACACTGCGAAATATCCCCTCCCTCCGCACCCACGGCCGGCTTGCGTATGATCGATACATCCATGTCCGCACTCCAGGAACGATTCGGGCAGATCGATATCTATCTTTTCGACCAGCTCTTGCGCGGCCGCATTGTGCCCGGCATGCGGCTCGTGGACGCAGGCTGCGGTTATGGACGTAACCTGGTCTACTTCCTGCGCGAAGGCCACCCCATCTACGGAGCTGACATCGATCCCCGCGCCATCGCGGAGGTGCGCCGCCTCGCATCGGTGCTGGCCCCAGGTCTGGATCTTGCCAACTTTCGCGTCGAGGAGATCGAAAACATGTCTTTCCCCGACGCATTTGCCGATGTGGTCGTGAGCAGTGCGGTACTGCATTTTGCGCGCGATGACGATCAGTTCCGGGCGATGCTCCAGGGAACATGGCGAATTCTCCGGCCGGGCGGCCTGCTGTTCTGCCGGCTCGCATCAAACATTGGAATGGAGCACCGCGTGCACCGCATCCGCGGGAGGCGGTTTGCCCTGCCGGACCGGTCCGAGCGCTACCTGGTGGACGAAGCGCTGCTGCTTCAACTCACCGCCGAACTGGGAGGCGAACTTCTCGATCCCTTGAAGACTACGGTGGTGCAGGATCAGAGAGCCATGACGACGTGGGTGCTGCGGAAAATCGCCGAGTCCGGCAACTAGCTTTTTGACAACTGCATCGTCTCACGCTATAGTTGAAATCAACCTATGGAGGATGGATGCCTGAAGCACAGGCGCCGCTCACCGCGGCCATGTTTCACGTTCTTCTCGCCTTGGCAGATGGGGACAAACACGGCTACGCGATTCTGAAAGAAGTCGTTGACCAGACGGTCGGCGAGGTCCAACTCAGCACCGGCACACTCTACGGAATCATCAAGCGGCTGCTTGCCGAAGGGCTGATCGTCGAGTCGCGAAACCGTCCGGCGGTCGAAAACGACGACCAGCGGCGCCGTTACTACCGGCTGACTCCTTCCGGCAGGCAGGTGGCCGTGGCAGAGGCGGAACGCCTGGAGAAACTCCTGGTACGCGCCCGCTCCAAGCGGCTGCTGAAGACATTCCGCACCGCATAGTGCGCGCATCGATCCGCGGCATGCACTCCGCAGCGCGTAAACGCGTCTACGGCTTCTGGATGACGAAGGGAACCGGCAGGGTATTGCCGTTCGCGCCGCGGACCGTAAAGCTGGAATCCGAGATTGGCGTAATCCGCATGGTCTTGCCGTCGATTTCCACCACGAGGAACTGGCGGACGGGTGCCCAGCCCTGAATGTGGGCCCGCACCATGTTCCCGGCGACGTTGCCTCCGCGGAGTTCTCCGCCGGAGCCGCTGATGACATAACGGATGTGGCCCGTAGCATCGTTGTCTTCACTGATCTGGAAGTTGTGCTCGTGGCCGGCAAACACAACTTTGACGCCGCTCCGCTGAAACAGATCCACCCAGTGCCGGAGTACCTTGTAACTCGCTCCGTGGCCCGGCCCGGCGTTGAAGATCGGATGGTGGAAGTAGGGAATTTTCCATTCCGCCCTCGATGCCGGAAGCGCTTGCGAGAGCCACTTAGTCTGTTCGCTTTCCGGCCCGTACTGCGGGACCGCGTGCCCGGTGGGTGTGTTCTCCGTGCTGTCGAGCGCGAAGAAGTCGGCAAGCCCGCCGAACGAGAATTGGTACCAGCGCGCCGGGCGGTTCTCCGGGAAAAAGAAATTGTCCAGGTACGCCGCCAGGTCGCCCGCTTTCTCGCTGCCGTTTCCGTCGTGGTTGCCGAGGGTCGGATAGAACGGAATCTGCCGGATGAGTTCGCGGTACGGTGTAAAAAACTTTGGATCCCAATCCTTGTCCTCATCTCCCGACCGCACGGAGACGTATGCGAAATTCGCATCGGCGTAAATGTTGTCGCCAACCGTGATCACGAAACGCACGGGGGAGTCGCTCTGGGCGCGGCGTTGGAATTCAGTCCACATGGCATCGGCAATACCCTTCTGCTTGGATCCGCCAACGCCGAAATCGCCGATCACGAAGAAGGTCAGTTTCGTCGCACGCGCGGGGTAGGTGCGAAACACGCCTCCTCCGATCTCGTGGCCATTGACTTGGACGGTGTAGGGGTACTGGGTGTCGGGGCGCAGGTCTTTCACTTCGATCCAGTTTCTGTCGGAGGTCAGATTCAGGTTGCCCACATGGATCTCCGCTTTTCCCATCGGCTTCGAATCCCTGCCGATCGTGTTTTGACCGCCGCCCCCGTCCGTCGTTCCCCACGCAATCAGAGCCGACGTGGAGGCAATCTGCCCGATGTATGTGTAGGTGTTCTGGGCCGCGCCAGGGCCGGCCAGGCACAATATTGCAGCGACCAGCGCCTTGGCCGTCCAACGCCCGGCTACCATGTCCGATCTACGCCTACGACTTTCCCGTTCCGCAGGTAGATTTTGACCGTTTTCCGCGGATCGCCCGATTGGACATCGGCTACGACGAACCCCGATGTAGTCCGCGGGACAGCGGCGTCCGCTGCCCCGGCAACGGGTGTGGTCCGGCCGGTGGCATTGTCGAACTCCGACCAGGCGAACGTGTAGCCTCGCGCCGGAACGTAGCCATTCTTCACGGCGAGATCCTCGAACACCAGGCGCCCGTCGCGCACGGCGAAATTGTCGAGAGCGAGCACATCCTGGAAGAACGCGCGGCCGATCTTGTCGCGACGCTCGATCAGGCAGCGGACAGTCCAGTCCGCGGCTTCCGGCTTGCTGTAATGAGCCGTGCCGACAATCGCGCGGATCGCGTCGTCGCTGAAGGCCATGACTTTCTTGGCAGCCCAATAGGTGTCGCCTGGAGTGCGCAGGTCGAACGCCGGATTTGGATAATTGTTTTTCCAATGCTCGGGATCGAAAGTCTTGGATTCCATGTGACCGACTTCGGGGATATGCGGATAATCCGCACGCATCCATCCCGGAACGTACAAGCCAAGCGAAAGAAACTGCCAGGCGGCTGGCTTCATATCGAAGAGAAACACGTTCCCTGCCCGGGGGCTCTTGGCCTCGAAACTGTCACTGCCGAGAATCGCGCCGAAATCGATGAGGAAGTGCTTGATGAAGCGCACCCCGCCCTCTTCCACCACCGAGTCCAGGCTGTTGATGGATTTGCTATCGGTGTGGTTGAGCCACGCTGCAAACACATACAGGCCTCGCAGGTCGCGCCGGGTCTGATGGGGAACGATATCGTTCGGATCGTCCTTCCGTGTGCCGTAATACCGGAACGGCCCGATGATTTCCCCTGGAATTGACAGGCTGGCCAGCCCCCGGTAACGCCCGTCGGGGTCGCGCGGAACTTTCTCCAGGAGGTCGTCGATGTCGGCAGCGGTCATGGGCCGTTCGTGTCCGTCGGGGGTCCGGTACTTCGCCTTGTCATTGACCACCAGTCGGGAACGCGTGAAATATACGATGTGATTTTCAGGTACGTTGTAGCCGAGCGCGTAGAAAAACTTCGACCCGAGAACGTCGGCGGCACTGGCCATCTCCGGATTGCTCCTGGGATCGAACTTGAGGAAGAACCGGCGGCCGGCTTTATCGCGAAACACAAGTCCGGGAGTGACGCCTTCGTTCTTGGCGGAAGTGACAGTCCATGGGCCGTCCATCGATGGTACGTTCGAGTCCCCCGTGCCCCGGACGAGTTCCTCTATCGACATTTCGCGGGAGCCGATCCGATTCGTAAACCAGCCGCTGTCGGGAACCTCGCCGAGTGTGTTCACCGCCTGCGAAGGTCCCGGCTGGTGTTTCTTCTTCAGTTCCTTATCCGGCTCGAAAAACGTGTTCTGGAAGAAATCGTAATATTCGTTGATGCCCCGGCTCAGCGCCTTTGTCACGGGAAGCGGCTTGGGATCGCGCAAAAGAGGATCGTCGGGATAAAAGCGCTGCCCGTGGGCCGAGACGGCCAACAGTGCGGCTGCCGCCAAGGCTAGAATACGTTGTTGAATTTGAACCATACCTGAAACCCCTCGCGGCTGAACCCGGTGTCGATCCTCAGGAAAACGTCGTTGCGAACATTGAAGCGGAAACCGAAACCGTAGTCGGTATCCAGTTCCCTTAAATTAATTTTGCGCCACTCGTGGAAGACTTGTCCCGCATCCACAAAGAGAGCCATGTCGAGTCCGCTGAAGACCTCCCATCGATACTCTCCGCTAAGAATCACAGAGCTGTTGTCATAAAAACGGAACGGGCGGAAACCGCGCAAATCCTCGGATCCGCCGAGCGTCGGCTGCAGGTAGAAAGGGACGCGCTGCCCGGAGCGGGGATCCGAAGCCTGGATCCGGCCCCGCAGCGCGATCACCCGGCGTTGGTTGAAGAACGGGATGTACTGCTGGGCGTCCAGATCGACCCGGTCGAATGTGTAGCCGCCGGTCCGCACGTCCTGGTACGTCGAAAGCTGCGCGATGTAGTTGCCTCCGCGGCGGGGGCCGCCCGGATTGTCACGCCAGTCGTACTGAATGAAGGCGCCGGCCTGCACAAAATCGGTCTGAAACTGGAGTCCCGGCGTCGTGACCTCGGTGTATACCGTCTCGGTGGACGCGAACCGGTCATCCCGCCCGCGGGCAACGTTGACCAACAGATATCGAGCCATTCCGCCAATGCGGAGCCGGTCCACCGGCTTGAATCCGAGCCGGGTCTGAAAGGAGGTGTCTTCCAGGTTGAAGTCTGTCCGTCCCGTTTTTGCCGAGTTCGATCCCGGACCGTAGTAGTCAATTCGTGGATAGTTCCTGTGGACCGCATACAGATTGACGAAAACGTGGTCGTCCGCGAGCCTCGGCATGTCGAGTTCGGTGTCCATCAGGTAGAACTTCTTGAACGAAGAGCGTGCCGACGCACGGAAATGGGCTGTTCCGTGAAGCAGGTCATGGCGATAATACTCCGGACCGGCCGCGAAACCCGAGCCGGTGACCAGCCCTCCCAATTTGATGCGAAATCCGGCGACTCCCTGCGTAAGCCGCTCGAGTATTTTCTTCTCCTTGATGACGTTAAGCGCGTGCTCGATGCGATTCGGCTCGTCGGGCTGTAATTCGGTACTCTTGCGCATCCGTTGGAGTTCGATTTGGCCGGCGCGGGTCTGAGGGGAAGACGGGGGATCGGCGGCCTGGGAAGGCTGTTGCGCGCCCGCGACGGTGCAGAGGCATACAAACACACCAATAGCCGCGGCGAAGTTGGCGCTCACTGTCTTGGCGACAGCACGAATATTGCCACTGTCCAATTCGCGCTCGCATCCCACCCTCCCTAATGGTCCCATCCCCGTGGCGCGGGTGAATTCACACTTTGGTTGCATCCTTGCCCATATCTTACCGGAGGTTTTGAAATGAACTGGGATCAAGTTGAAGGTCAGTGGAAGCAGATGAAAGGACAGATGAAGGAGAAGTGGGGCAAACTGACGGACAGCGACTGGGATCAGGTCGCCGGGAAACGTGATCAGTTCCTTGGAAAACTTCAAGAGCGTTACGGCTATTCACGCGAACAGGCCGAGAAAGACCTCAACGACTGGGAGAAGGTGAACGACCGCAGCTCGCGAGTCGCCTAGTCGTCACTTTCGCCGGCGGCTTCGGCCGCCGGCACCGTTTCCTCACTGTCTGCGCACCAGGTTTTCCTTTAAGGCCGCCCAATCCATCTCAGCCTCATCCAATCATTCCCCGATCCTCCGGAAGTGTTCTCCGCATCCAGCCAGATGCATATGGCGTATTGCGGTTCGTCTCGGGTGGCTGCGGCATCCCTTCTCGACATCCCCGCAATCGTGTTTTAATCATTAGCACCGTATAGGTAAAGCGGCTTACGCTCGTCCGCCGCGGAAAGGGCTCATGTTGATACGTGTGCTGATGCTGGGAATATTCGCGGCGTCGCTTGCGAACGCGCAGCGCGGCGGCGGCCGCGGAATGCGCGACGATACGAGCGGCGGAATGGGAATCACGCCCATGCCGCGCCAGAGCAAGTCCGAGCAGATCGCGGACAAGCTCAAGCTCAATAAAGAGCAGAAGGAGGAACTGCAGCAGATCCTGGCAGCCGGTTCGGAAGAGGCGGCTCCCCTACGCTCTGTGTTGAGCAGCGCGCGTGTCGAGTACGCCAGCGCCCTGATCTCCGGCAAGACGGAGGCGGACGTAAAAAGGACCAAGGACGCAATCACAGAAGCCGAGGCGCAGATGACCGCAGTGGAAGCCAAAGCATTCGGCAAAATCTACGCCCTGCTCAAACCCAATCAGCAGGCCAGGGCCTCCCAGGCATTCGAACTCATGGCAGGAATGTTCTTCCAAGGCGGCGGACGGGGTCCCGGCGGCGGAATGGGCCGGCAGCACGGGAGGTAGACGATGAAGACGGCGAGGAGAGTTCTCCTGGCAGGGCTGTTCCTGGGCGCAATCGCATTCGGCCAGCGCGGCGGCGGAATGGGTGAGGGCGGCGAAGGCATGGGCATGGGTGGAGGCGGCGGCTCCCGCGGAGGAGGAGGCGGCGGATACATACCGTCCGCCGGTCCTTCCCGGAAGAGCCGGATGGAGTCCCTCAGCGAAATGCTGAGCCTCAACAAGGAACAGAAGAAGGAAGTCAAGGCAGCCATGGATGACGGGCAGAAAGAAGCGACACCTCTTCGCGAGCAGATGCTGAAGGTTCGCGAGCAGCTTGCCGAAGTCATCGCCGCGGGCAAAGGCCAGGATGAAATCAACGCGGCTGTTAAGTCGTGTGCCGCGCTTCAATCCGAGATGGCCGTTGTCGAACTGAAGACGTTTGCCAGAATCTACAGTGTGCTCGACCGCGAGCAGAAAGCGAAGACGGGTCCTGTATTCCAGATGATGACGGGCGCCTTCCTCACGAAAAACTGGAACGAGAGCTAGCGTTGCGCGGGCGGCCGCTGCAGGACCGGTTCCGCCGGCGATTTGCTTAACGCTTGATCCCGGTCAGCGTCCGGTACGGCTTTTCCGACTTCCTGCGCATCCACCACCGCGATCGCTGCGACGTGGACGATGTCGTTGACTTCCGACCCGCGCTGTAAAACATGTACAGGCTTCGAAAGTCCAGTGAGCAGCGGCCCAATCAATTCCGAGCCGCTGACGCGCTGCAGGAGCTTATAGGCGATATTGCCGGCCTCCAGGTTAGGGAATACCAGGACGTTGGCGCCACCTTTGAGCGTGCTGAACGGGTATGTCTCGTCAATGATCTGCGGCACGACCGCCGTGTCGGCCTGCATCTCACCGTCGATCATCAGGCCGGGGGCCCGCTGCCGCACCAGGTCCACGGCATGCCGGACTTTATCGGAGAGCGGGTGCCGGGTACTGCCGAAATTGGAGAAAGAGAGCATGGCGACGCGGGGATCCTGGCTGAACCGAGACGCCTTTTCGGCCGCCATGATCGCGATCTCGGAAAGGTCTTCCGCCGAAGGCTCGATGTTTACAGTCGCATCCGCGAGGAAATAGATGTCGCCCTTGGGCGTAATCAGAACATACACGCCTGCGACCTTCCGGAACTCCGGCCGCAGGTCGATCACCTGAAGAGCCGGACGAATCGTATCCGGGTAATGGGTCGTCAGCCCGCCGATGATGGCATCCGCATCCCCGAGCCGTACCATCATGCTGCCGAACGTCGTGGGATTCAGGACCAGTTGGGCCGCCTCACGCCGCGTTACGCCCTTACGCTGCCGCAAGCTGTAAAACTCCTCGACGTACTCGTCGAGGCGGGGAAACCGGATTGGATCGACGATCGGAACCGTGCCCAAATGCAGTCGCATTTCCGCTTCCTTGGCACGAATTCGCGCTTCGTTTCCGAGGAGAACCGGTTCCGCGATTTTCTCGTCCAGCAGGATCTGGCAGGCGCGTAGGACTTTGCCCTCCTCGCCTTCCGTGAACACCACGCGCTTCGGCTGTTGCCGCGCTTTGTTGATCATGACGCGCATGACCTCGTTCGCCTTGCCCAGGCGCCGTTCGAGTTCCTCGCGATACTTCCGGATATCGACGGGTTGCTGTGCCACTCCCGTATCCATGGCCGCCTGAGCGACTGCGGATGCGCCCCACGTCAGGACGCGCGTGTCGAAGGGTTTCGGAATCAGGTATTCGCGCCCGAAATCCAGGCGTTCCACTCCATAGGCGCGCAACACCGAATCGGGGACATCCTCTTTCGCCAGTGCCGCGAGCGCGCGCGTCGCGGCGAGCTTCATCTCGTCGTTGATCGCGGTTGCCCGGACGTCGAGCGCGCCCCGGAAAATGAAAGGAAAACCGAGGACGTTGTTGACCTGGTTCGGAAAGTCGGAACGACCGGTCGCCACAATCGCGTCCGGCCGCGCCTCGAGGGCGTCTTCGTACGAGATCTCGGGATCGGGGTTTGCCAGGGCGAAAATCACCGGGTCGGGGGCCATGCCCTTTACCATGCTCTGCGTGACCACTCCGCCACTCGAAAGGCCGAAGAAGACATCCGCGCCCACCAGCGCCTCGGCCAAAGTGCGCGCTGCGGTTTGGGAAGCGTACCGCGCCTTGTAAGCGTTCATTCCTTCCGTACGGCCTTCGTAGATTACACCCTTGGTGTCGCACATCACGATGTTTTCGACGCGAACGCCGAGCCGCACATAGTGCGCCGCGCAGGAAATCGCGCTGGCGCCGGCGCCATTGAACACCACCTTGATCTGGTCCATCCGTTTTCCGGTAAGTTCCACCGCGTTCAGCAGGGCCGCTCCGGAGATAATTGCCGTGCCGTGCTGGTCGTCGTGGAAGACCGGAATCTTCATGGTGCGACGAAGTTCTTCCTCGATATAGAAGCACTCCGGCGCCTTGATGTCTTCGAGATTGATTCCGCCGAAGGTGGGCTCCAGGATCTGGCAGGTCCGGATCACCTCGTCGGCGTTTTCGGTGGCAAGTTCGATGTCGAAGACGTCGATATCGGCAAAGCGTTTGAACAGCACCGCTTTGCCCTCCATAACCGGCTTGCCGGCCAGAGGACCGATGTTTCCGAGGCCCAGCACGGCGGTGCCGTTGCTGACCACGGCCACCAGGTTTCCCTTGGCTGTGTATTTGTAGACGAGGCTGGGGTCGCGCTCGATTTCCCGGCAGGGTACGGCAACACCTGGGGTATAGGCAAGGCTGAGATCCCTTTGCGTGCGGCAGGACTTGGTAGGGGTAACCGCCAGCTTTCCTGCGGGAGATGTGGAATGGTATTCCAGGGCATCTTCAGGTCGGATCTTCATGTAATGCCTTTCTGATCACATTAGTAACATGCGGCGGCAATGGCAGCCACGGGTCTGCTCTACAATGGTGGGATGCGTGCACTCTTCCACCGGGTTGCCTGTTTGGCGGCCTTGATTGTCGCGGCCGGTGTGGCCCAGGATTGGAAGACTGCGACGACCTTGCCGGCGGTAGACCTGAAGGGCTTAACCCCTGCAAAAGCGAATACCGCGCTGCGGCTCCTGCGCGACTACGACTGTTCCTGCGGATGTGGGATGAAAGTGGCGGAATGCCGCATCAAGGACCCGGCGTGCGCTTATAGCAAGGGCCTCTCGGCGGCAATTGTGGACGGCCTTCGCGCGGGTAAGAGCCAGCAGGCCGTGCTGGCAGCCGCAAAGGAGTCGAAGTGGGGAAAAGGGCCGGAACCGCCAAAGCTCCTTGGCGATCCTGTATCCATCTCAACGGCCGGTTCGCCAGTGGAAGGTCCGGCTTCCGCACCCGTAACGCTCGTAGAGTTTTCCGATTTTCAGTGCCCGTACTGTTACAAGGCCGTGGAACAGCTGAACGCCGTCCTGAAGGCCTTTCCAACACAAGTGAAGCTGATCTTCAAGCAGTACCCGCTCGACTCGCACTCGCAGGCTGCGCAAGCCGCCGCCGCGGCAATCGCCGCCCACCGGCAGGGTAAGTTCTGGCCCATGCACGATGCAATGTTCGCGAATCGGCGCGACCTTTCCCGCCCTGCCCTGCTGGCCCTGGCGGGAAAAGCCGGCCTCGACGTCAAGCGCTTCACGTCCGACCTGGATTCTGCCGAGACGCGAAACACGATCGCCAAGGATGTCGCGGACGGAGACCACGCCGGAGTGGAGGGCACTCCGACCGTCTACATCAATGGCCAAAAATACGGCGGGTCGCTCGAATTGGATGCCATCCGCAAGGTGATCGAGGCCGAACTCAAAAAGAAGTAATCACCGCGCCCGGTAAAGCCGCCAGGCTTCGAGGACATCTTTTCCGCGGTAACGGATGGTGCGGTCGTCCAGCACTTCGGCCCCCGTGCGGCTTTCGGCATCTACCGGAAGCGAGTTTCGCGTAGTGTACTCGATCTGCAACGTGACCGGGCCCGGAACTTTGTAGGGCGCAATCTCGCCGATTTTAGCGATACTGCGACGCGCCGTCTCGCGGATCAGGTCGCGTGCCGCCGGAGCCGAGAGGCTCACACAAGCGTATCTCCCGAATCCTTCCTTGACCACCGCGACCTCCGCCTTCGGCACGATCTCGTGAAGTTCGCTGGCTGCAGCCTGGTCGCCGCTCAACATGATGGCGGGAATTCCGAACTGGCCGGCCATAGCGGCAATCACGTCGATTTCTCCCACCGGTTTCCCGTTCAGAAGCATGTTCTGGATCCCGAGCGAACTGTAACTGTGGGCCATGATGCCGCCCCGAATGTTGGCCTTGCTGTGCTGGCCGACGTACGCCACCGCCGACCAGTGGCGCTCCATCATCATCGAGGCGTTCAATCCGCCCATCACCAGCCTGGCCTTCGGGTGAATCGTCAAGGTCGAAAGCGTCTGGCTGCCGTCATGCCCGTCCCAGACCACCACCTCGTCGGCGCCGCCCGCCAGGAATCCTTCGACGGCGGCATTGATCTCCCCGGTCAATAACTGCCGCAGTTCCGGATCCTTCGGTTCCGTCTGTTCCTGCCGGCAGATGCCGCCGACACCCTCCGCATCCGTGATCAGAAAGATCGTCTTTTTCTGCGCCCACAAGGTGGAGGAAGCGAGCAGCGCAATCGCGAAGATCGGTCGCATATGTACCGCTAGTGTAGACCCTCGCCCGGCTGGCGGTACAACCGCCGATAGAAGTCCGCGTTGCGGAGGACCGCCTGGACGTAATCGCGTGTTTCCGTGAACGGGATGGACTCGACAAACTCCGCCGGTTCGCGATATTCGTTCCAGGAAAGCCACTCGGCGGCGCGCACCGGTCCTGCATTGTATGCCGCGAGCGTCGGCTCAACCCGGCCGCCCTGGCGGTCGAGCATCGACCGGAAGATCAGGGATCCGATCTGGAGGTTGACGACGGGTTGAAACAGCGCGCGGCTCGTGAACCGCTGCACTCCCGCCCGGCGCGCAAACTCGCGGCCTGTTCCCGGACGGACCTGCGTCAGCCCGTACGCGTTGGCGTGGGACACCGCTTCCGGGTTGAACTCCGATTCCTGCCGGATCAGCCCGGCGAGCAGAAAGGGGTCGATGCCGCGATCGCGGGCGAACCGGTCGAGATCATTCCGATAGGGAAGCGGGTAGAGCAACTCCCAATATTTCCGCGGAGCATCTTCGACGCGGAGGCTCAGATAGTCGGAGGTCATCGTCTTCATCAGCCGCAAGGCCCGATGCGGTGTCTCGGCGGCGCCCGCCGCTTCCATTGCCAGCAGTGCGGGCTGGCCGTCGGTACGAGCCCCAAACCGTAGTTCCGCATCGGCAAGGTCGTCGAGCCCGCCTGTACGCAGAAGACGCGAGCGTTCGATTCGCAGCGTACTCGCTCGTGTGAGCTCGGAAGGGACCGGCCGCGCCTGCGACGGCTTCCACTCCTCCAGAACAGACGGTGCTTTGCCTGCCGGGGCAGCGCTCATTTCGGAACTCTGTAGGCGATCGCGGGCGAGCATCGCATAGTAGGTATTCGGAAGTGACTGCACCAGCCGCTCGTAACACGCTCTCGCAACGCCCGGATCGCGATCACGCTCCGCCAACCGTCCCGAGAAATACACCGAAGCGCCGGCCGTCGGATGCGTGGGATAGCGCTTGAGGTGCTCCCGGAGTAACTCCTTTGCGTCCGATTGGCTTCGCAGGTACGCCTGAAAGGTGACCTTCCAGTGATACAGCCCGGCATTCGCATCGGAAGGGAAATCCTCGTAGGCCGCCCGATAGAGCGGGACGTAGTCGGACGGCCGGTTCACAAGCAGGAACCGGGTCGCAGCCGTAATCAGCGCGCGCAGCCGCCATGACGACTTGGGATAGCCGCGATTGATATGCTCCAGGGCGGATTGCAGGCTAGCATCGTCATTGGCGCGGCGCGCTCCATCTTCCAGGTAGAAGAGCCGCTCCGCGTCCGCTTCGGAGCGTCCCAGTTCGAGAGATCGCAGGTAAGAGACCGCATTGCTCAGATGGCCGCCCATCATGTCCGCCGCACCGGCGCGAACTCTCGCCTGGTCGCGCTCGAGACCCACCAGCCGGTCCGATAGCCCCCGATACGCTTCGGCCGCGCGCGCGTACTCGTGTGCCTCCAGGAGGCGGTCCGCGTGTCGAAGCTGCTGTTGCGGCAGCGGCTCGGGATAGGCGTCGCCCATGGAATCCTTAAGTGCGACGAGGGCTGCCGCGGCCTTCGTCGGCGCCTCGCCGGTCAGGTATTGATAGTAGACCCGCTGGTAGAACTCGACCGCCTGCGGCAGATCTTTCGCCGCCTGGTACGCATCGGCCAGCGTCAAGTCTCCATCGGGTTGAGGCAGCTCGGCGTAGTGCTCGCGGAGCACGCGGACGGCACTGTCCGGCTGCTCCGCCTGCAGAGCCCGTCCGGCCAGCAGCCAGGCTTTTCCCGAGAGCGGCGAAGGCACCTCGCCGGTATGGGCCGGCGTCAGGTCGTTAACGACTCCTTGGACGTCGTTTGCCTCCACGCGTGCCGCGGCAAGGAAGTACGCGGAGTAGTCGGCGATCTGCGGAACACGGACGCGCTTCAGCGCCGCAACTGCCGGCTCGTAGTCGCCCTGTTCGTAAAGGACGATCCCGAGTGCGAGGCTCGCGAGCATCCCAGACATCTCCTTCGCGTGCGACTCTGCATACGCCTGAATGGGCGCAAGACGCGCGGGCGAAGGCGATTGCCGATAGGTTCGCACCTGGGAGGCCAGGTCGTCCGAAGAGCGCGGTCCCACCGGCGGACGTCTGGACGCGCTGCGACGCTGAGCCATGGAACCGCCGGCACAGATTATCGCGAGAAGGACGACAGCCGCCTTAGGCCATCGGACCGGGATAGTCGCTTCCCAGGACATCGCCATCCTCGTTCGCCAGCGTCCGGAGCAGTTCCTGGTGCAAATAGTCCACCATGGTCGCGCTGTTCATGAAAAACTCGCTTCGAAAAGCTGCTCGCATGGCATCGATTCGCTCGCGCAGTTCCCCGTACAGGTTCCTTTCCGAGCGTCCCCGCTGAACGGCATCGGCCTCGCGCAGTCGGAGCTCTGCGATCTGCACGCGTGCGAAGCGCTGGGCACGCAAATGCAACTGCTGCTCCTCGGACGTCAGCGACTCCCAGGTGAGCGGCGGCTTCGCCGGTGCGATCTGAACCAGGTCTGCCTGTGCGGCAGGCGGAGGGGGCGGCGAAGCGGCACTGCTCCACGCCGCGGACGCGACCTGCGCCAGCAGTTCGAGTACGGCGAGCTGAGTGGCGCTCCACGTGTAGAGCACGGCCAGGACGCGTTCCCTTACGACAATCGGAAAAATGCAGACCCGCCCATCGGCCGGATGCTGAAGCCGTTCGACCAGTTCCGGCGATACCTCCGAGGCGCTCGTCAGGGCAACAGCCGGCTCGCGGCTCTCAACCGCCCCCGCGAGTGCCGCCGCGCGAGCCAGCGGGATGCGCAAACCCCGGAGCCGCTCGGCGGTTTCATCCGGAACGCCCCGGACCCGGAGCGGCAGTGCTTCGTCATTCTCGATGCGGAAAAAGACGGCCCCTGCGGCGCACGCCGCGGCCGTATCGGTAAGCGTGGCAGCCAGTTCCTCGTCACCCGACGATTGTAGAATCCGGCGTACGGCCTGATTGAGCTGGTCCGCCAGTTCCCGCTGTGCGCGGTCGCGAGCGTCCGCGAGCGCTCCCTCCACGTCGCCTGTGATTTGCGAAAAGCGGTCTTGCAGCAACCGGCGCAATTGAGTGAAAGGTGCGCTGGAGGCCATTCCTGTTGCCATTCTAACAGGAGGCATTCGGACGTACTGGCTTTCCGCCGTAGAATTCGTTTATGGATTCGTTGACCGGCAAGCTGATTCTCGTTACAGGAGGAACACGCGGCATCGGGCGCGCGATCGCGGAGAAACTGCTGAGCGAGGGAGCAGTCGTTACGATCTGCGGCCGGGGCCGCGATTCTGTCGATCGAGCGGTTGGCGAGCTGGCAAAGCACGGCAAGGTGTTCGGCACTCCGGCGGATGTTGCCAACCCCCGAGACGTTTCTGCATTGTTCGAGTTCGCCGACCGCGAGATGGGCGGCCTCGACGTTCTCGTCAACAACGCGGGGCAGGGAGTATTTCGCAAAGTGGGCGACATGACGCCGGAGGATTGGCACCGCAACATCGATCTCAATTTGAACGGCGCGTTCTATTGCTGTCGCGAAGCGCTCGCCCGTTTTCCGAAGCGCGGGGGCGGCTTCATCGTCAATATTTCCAGCCTGGCGGGAAAAAATGCGTTCACCGGAGGCGCGGCCTACAACGCTTCGAAAGCCGGTCTTAACTTATTCACCGAGGCACTCATGCTCGATCACCGGCAAGACAAAGTCCGCGTAACCTCGATCATGCCGGGTAGCGTCGATACTGATTTCTCAGGCGGTCCAGCCAAAAGAGATGGAGATCGCGGTTGGATGATCGCCCCGGAAGATATCGCCGAGACCGTAGCCCACGTATTGCGAATGCCTGCGCGAACCATGATTAGCCGGGTTGAGATGCGGCCGTCACGGCCCCAAAAGTGAGTGGTCTCACTCTTTTCCCGAATCGGTAGCAGGTTCGGGGACGAATTCCCGTCTGGCACGGGAAGTGCTCTACCAATAGTGCGATGACCCTGATGGGACTAGGAATCGAGAGGGGAAAAGGGAGCATGGGGCGCTTAAACAAGCAGTTGGATCCGACGCAGACTGGATTCGAAGCAGAGAAGCTGGAATCCGACTTGCGCAAGAGAATCGTCGGCCAGGACGAAGCGATTCAGCAGATCATCAACATCTATCAGACCAATCTGGCCGGCATGTCGAGCCCTGGCAGGCCCATAGGCAATTTCCTGTTTTTGGGGCCGACGGGCTCAGGCAAGACGCGGATGGTCGAAGCGACTGCAGAGAGCCTGGTGGGCGACGGACGTGCGGTTATCAAAATCGACTGCGCCGAGTTTCAGCACAGCCATGAGATCGCGAAGCTGATCGGTTCGCCTCCCGGATATCTCGGACATCGCGAGACGCATCCGCTGCTCAGTCAGGAAGTGCTGAACCAGTACCATACCGAGAAAATCAAACTGAGTTTTGTCCTGTTTGACGAGATCGAAAAGGCCAGCGATGCCCTTTGGAATCTGCTCCTCGGCATTCTGGACAAGGCAACCTTGACCCTTGGGGATAATCGCCGCGTCGACTTCTCGCGTGCCATGATTTTTATGACGAGTAATCTGGGCGCGGCCGAGATGAGCTCAATCATGCGTCCCAATTTAGGATTCGCCGCGTGTGAAGCCGAACGGCAGGCCGCGTCCGGTTTGATTGACGACAAACTGACTGATAAGATCTCACGCGCGGGGGTGGAAGCCGCACGCCGCAAGTTCACTCCGGAGTTCATGAACCGGATCGACAAAACAGTAGTATTCCGTCCGCTTGGCGAGAATGAGCTTCGAAAGATCCTGTCGCTCGAATTGAACATCGTGCAACAGCGCGTCTTCAGTTCGGCGAATGGCGCACCGTTCGTTTTCTCGTTAACCGATGCCGCCAAAGACTTCCTCCTCCGCGAAGGGACGGATATGAAGTACGGCGCCCGGCATCTGAAACGAGCCATCGACCGTAACCTGGTCCATCCGCTTTCGAACCTGATCGCGACGGAACAGGTGCGTGGCGGCGATTTGATTCGCGTCGACTTCGACTGCGGGCAATCCCGTCTCACGTTCTTCAAGGAAGCGGAAGACATGCCGGCCTACGCGATGGTGCAGATGGTCGACACATCGATCGCTCCTCCGATCGGGTCGTACTCGGCCGGCGCCGCTGCAGACATAACCCGCGTCGCCAATGCCCGCGGAAACCGCCGCTAATCGATTACAAGCACAGGGGCGAGCGCGCGGATGAGGCCATTCAGCCGGTGCGCTCGCGATCCCATCGGGTCAATTCTCGCGTCGGGCCACCGAATCCAGTACCGTCTGGATCATGCGTAGAAGCGAGTCGGCCCGGAATGGTTTCCATACAACCCGGTAGGGGAACTCTCCCCCTGCGATATTCCGGACCTCATTCACGCTGAAACCGGACATCATGAGTACCTCCGGCGCCGGATTCAACTGGCGCAACTGCTTCGCCAATTCAAAACCGTTCACTCCCGGCATGACAATGTCCAGTAAGGCCAGGTGAATCCGGCCGCTCTCCGCCTGGGCAACACGCATCGCCTCCACCGCGTTCCGAGCTTCCAGCACGCGGTACCCTCCACGCGTCAAAATCAACTTACATAGATTGAGGACGGTGGCTTCGTCGTCAACTACAAGTATAGTTTCCTGAAGTGCCTGATCCACGTTACGGGTCCTGGTAGATTCTGACATCAGGCAACCGGGCAACGCAACCGTACGGGATTGACCTTGTAAGTACCTGATCGCCGAGATGAGGACACCGTCACGATTGATCGCTGTGGGCGCGGCTTCTGGTACAATTCGGCTGCGTGTGTCTCTCCCCGTCGAAAAGCAAAGTTCGCGCTTGATGCGCGCCATGTTCGATACGGTCGCTCCCCGATACGATTTCATTACCCGAGTCTTTTCCTACGGGATGGACCGGCATTGGAAAGAACAGGGCGTACGTCGAATCGCACTGCCGCCGAACGCTGTAGTGCTCGACCTTGCATCGGGCACTGGCGATTTCTCGTCGCTGGTGACTCGAATCTTTCCGGGCGCGCGCCCGATCGCGGTAGACCTTACGCACCGCATGCTCACGCTCGCCCGCGCTCGAGGTATCCGCGAAGCTGTGTGCGGCGATGCCGGTCTGCTCCCGTTTCCGGATGCGTCGTTCGACAGTGTTTTTATCGGCTACGGATTGCGTAATTTTCCCAACCTCGATGTGGCGCTTCGCGAGATCCAGCGGGTCACGCGGCCCGGTGGAGTCCTGGTGACCCTGGATTTCTTTCTCCCGGCCAACGCCGTACTCCGGCGAATTTACCTCGCATATCTCTACGCGCAGGGCGCCTTCTGGGGCTTCGTTCTGCACCGCCGTCCGCGCATTTACACCTATATCCCCGACTCGCTGCGTTCGTTCCTCTCGATCGACGACTTCTCGTCACGGCTCGATCGCGCCGGTTACCGCCAGTTGTACGTCCGCAGGTACATCATGGGCGGAATCGGCATGCACTGGGCATCCAAACGGGCCGGCAACGGCCACCTGTATGACCGACAAACTGCGCGCGTCTGACTACCGCTTCATCGCCATCTGCCTTCTTCTGCTCGGCGTGACGGTCTGGTTCTCCGTTCAGAATTTCCATCGCGCCTTTCCGGAAGCATCCATCGATTTCCGTTTCAACCGTGAGGACGGCCGCTCGATCGCCGCGCGCTTTCTCGCCCAACAGGGCTACGCGATCCCCGGCTACCGCGAGGCTTCGAGTTTCACGTTCGACGAGAACGCCAAGACATTCCTGGAGCGCGTCGCAGGACTTGAACAGGCGAACCGCATCATGGGAGGCCGCGTTCGTATCTGGCGCTGGTCGTATCGCTGGTTCCGCCCGCTCCAGAAGGAGGAGTTCCGCGCCGATGTCACGCCCCGCGGCGAGTTTGTCGGTTTCGAACACCTGATTGCAGAAGATGCTCCGCGTCCCGACGCGAGCGCGGCCGAAGCCCGTACCCTGGCTGAGAGATTCCTGACTACGCGCATGGGCCGGGAGCTGGCGTCGCTCGAATTTGTAGAGGAGTCGGACGTCACGCGGCCCAACCGCGTTGACCGCGTCTTCACCTGGAAGGAACGCGATTTCGAACTGCGGGACGCCACGAACCGCGTGGCGGTCACGATCTTGGGAAACGAGGTCGCCGGGTACCACGAGTACCTCAAGGTGCCCGACCAGTGGATTCGCGAGTATCAGCGGCTGCGTTCGAAAAACGAGGTCGCCTCCACTGTGGATTCCGCGGTTGCCGTGGCGCTGGCCGTCGGGTTGATCGTCGTGATCGTAATGCGTGTTCGCCGGCAGGACATTCGCTGGCGTGAGGCAGCCCTGATCGGCATGATCGGGATGATACTTGCTTTTCTGGCGCAGCTCAACCAGATGCCGCTCCAGGAGTTTGAATATCCCACCACGGACTCCTACGGCAGCTTCATGTCTCGCCAGTTTCTCCAGGCAATCCTCAGCGCCCTCGGGTCGGGAGGCCTGCTGTTCATTCTCGCGGCAGGCGCGGAGCCGCTTTACCGGGAGGCGTTCGCCGGCCAGGTGTCGCTAGGCAATCTCTTCCGGCCTCAGGGTCTTCGAACCAAGCGGTTTCTTCTTGGTTCGATTCTCGGCATTTCCCTGACCGGGATTTTCATTGCCTATCAGACGGCGTTTTACATGATCGCGTACCGCTTTGGGGCGTGGTCGCCCGCCGACGTCCCGTACTCGGACCTGCTCAATACGAAGTTCCCGTGGGCCTTCGTGCTCTTCGGCGGATTTCTCCCGGCCGTATCCGAGGAGTTCCTGTTTCGCATGTTCGCGATTCCCTTCCTCCGCAAATTGGTGCGGTCGATGGCCGCCGCCCTCATCCTGGCGGGATTTATCTGGGGATTTGGCCACTCCGCGTATCCGCAGCAGCCCTTCTATATTCGTGGCGTCGAGGTCGGCATCGGTGGAATCGCGCTTGGGATCATCATGCTCCGGTGGGGCATCCTTCCGACGCTCGTCTGGCATTACTCGGTCGATGCGATGTACAGCGCAATGCTGCTGCTGAGATCGCAAAGCCTCTACTTCAAACTCTCCGGCGCGGCGGCTGCCGGCATCGTCGTGCTCCCGGTCGTGATTGCGCTGGTGGCGTACTGGAGGCGCGGTGGTTTCGCGTCCGAGGCGGGACTGTTGAACGCCGACGAGCCGGCCCCCGTCGATCCGCCCGTGCTGCCCGAAGCTCTTCCGGCAGCGATCCGGGACGAGGCTCCCCCCACGTCCGCGCGCCGGTGGATCGCGGCACTCGCGCTGCTGGCGGCCGGGGTCGGGACACTCGCGGTTCCTGTCCAGCGATTCGGCGAATCGCCGTCGTACAAGCTTGATCGCAACCAGGCCCGTTCCGCATCGGACCAATTTGTGCGTGCCCGTGGCCTGGACCCGAACGCTTTTCGCAATGTGACCTTCCCGGAAAACCACGCCGGCGGGGACGACGCGGCAGCGGCGAAGTATTTCCTGCAGCGGCTGCCGGTTCGGGACGCCTCGGCCCTTTTCGAACGGTACCGTCCCGTGCATTTCTGGGCGTCGCGTTATTTCAAGTCGCTCGACAAAGAGGAAATCCTTGTGTCCATCCACCCGGAGACCGGCAAGGTGATGGGCTTCCAGCATACGCTGGCGGAGGACACTCCCGGCGCCGACCTAAGCGACGACGACGCACGGCAGGTTGGAGCCGCGTTTGCGCAAAGCCAGGGCTTCGACCTCTCCTCGATGGAGCTGAAAGAGAGCCGGAGCGAGAAGAAAAAGGCTCGACGCGACCACACGATGGTGTGGGAAGCCCGCCCCGGCGATCCACGCAACGCCGGAGACACAAGGTTCCGCGTCGAGGTCGAAGTCGCCGGAGATCGTGTCTCTGCTCTACGCAGTTTCTGGAAGCTCCCGGAGGCGTTCGCTCGAGCGCGCACGCAGCAGAACATATTCTCGATCACCACGCTCGCCATGAACATCGGCGTGATCGCGGGCACCATCGTGTGCGCGATCGGATTTCTGATCCACAGCATCCGCGCCGGAACGGTTCGCTGGAAGAGCGTGATACGGGCCGCGATTCCGTTGGCGTTGCTGTCCGCGGTGGATCCTGCTCTCTCCTTCCGGCAGATGCTCCAGGGCTATCCCACTGCGATTCCCCTCGAAACCTTCGAGGCATTGATGTATATCATCGTCGCCATGTCCGTGATCTTCGGCTTCCTGATCGTGGGCGGTGCGCTCGCGCTGGAGACTTCGTCGTATCCGGACGTGACTCGCCTCCTTCAGGCCGGTTACCGGCGTGTCTGGCGCTCGCACACTCTCACGGCGCTGCTGGCCGCTATCGGATTGGGGATGCTGGTCCGATTTATGCAGGGCTGGATGTGGGACCGATTCCATGCGAATGCTCTCGTCAGCGCAGCCAACCCGGCTCTCCTGGTCAGCGCCGCGCCGGCCATTGCCGCGATGGCGTCCGGAATCCGCACGGTCGTCATCTATGGAGCGCTGGCGGCGACAGCCGGTTTGATTGTGCAACACCTGCGCAAACAGTGGATAATCGTCCCCCTTGCGCTGGCAACGGCATTCGTATTCGTGCCTTCGGGCGTTCGCACCGCGGGTGAATTCGCGCTCTACTATTCGATGGGCGCGATCGCCGTGTCGGCCCTGGCGGCCTTCAGCTTTGGATTTGCCCGGCGGAACTTACTCGCTTATGCGATTGTGTTCTGGATCCTGGCCCTTCGTGGTCCAATGTCCCAGCTCCTCGGCAATCCCAATCCGTCTTACGTCCAGAACGGTTGGATCCTGGCAGCGGTGGCCATCCTGACGACACTCTGGGCCGTGCTTCCATTGGGAAGCGGGAACGACACCGCGAAGGACGGCGTGTGAAGGATTCCTCGGGCGCGGCCCGAAGGGAAGCCTCGAAAGGGTACTTCCACGTCTCGGTGGGAATTTACAGAATCTCCTCCACCTTGTCCGGCAACGGACCGGCCATATCCCGAAGCTTCTCATAGAGCGCGTCGTAAAGCGAGGCGTACGCCTCCAGGCTCGGATCTTCCTTGCGGGGCTCGGCAAACGTCCTCCGCATCTGCCGCACCGCCACCAGCAGCAGTTTCAGTTCGTCCTCATTGAACCCGAACGCCTTCGCCATATCAGAATCCAGATCAGGCCGCCTCCCAGCGCGGTACTGCTCAGGAATTTCGCGGCGAGCATATCCATGCCGCCATCCCATTCCAGTTCGATCGTGCATGGGCCGGCGCAGCGCGGCTCCACCACCATCTGTCCCAGTTTATCGCCCCATACCCTCCGGGACTGTCCGTTCACACGCGCGTGCCATCCCTTGTCCCAGGTCACCTGCACCGACAATAACTGCGCGGCCTGTAATGTCGCCGACACTTCTGCACGATTCTGCCGCGTCCAACGAAACGCAGCAGCGCCTGCCGGTTCATCGATGGCCTCGATATATCGCCGCAGCGGACCGGTGTCATAGGCTGGGGTTTCGGGCGGAAGATCGTCCGCCGATACTATGTGTGCCAGAGAGCGCACCCGCGGCACCGAATAAATCACGTCTCCGCTCTCGCGCCATATCTCCGGCATGCCGTTAAACTTCTCCGGATGCGCGTACGGATGGTAAAACTCCCGGCTCTCCGGGCCTCCGCCCACGACGGCGTCGCATCCGAAAATCTTCAGCAGGTCGACTGCGGTCTGCCGCCGTTCCCCGGCATAGATTTGATAAATCACGTGCTGAAGGTAGACATTCCGCATCCCGTTATCGAAGCCGCCGGGCAGCATCGGCGTGTCGCTGAAGGCGTCCATCCAGAAGTTGATCGTTCCCGGTGCGAACACCCGCTGTCCCGGCATGTGCTCGCCGAGCCACCTTGAAATGCGGTATTCGACCGTCGATGCAATCTCGATCGGTTCCTCTATGCCGCGGGCGATGCGCCGCTGGTGAACGAATACGGGCAGCGCAACCAACCCGGCGGTTGCCGCGGCGATTGCCGCCCACTGGGGCTTGGCCGGCAGGCACAGCGCCACCGCCAGCCAAAATGCCAGGTCCATCTCCAGGTGGTAGCGTTGCGGTTGCGGAAGCAGGGAGAAGCCGAACCAATAGGAGCTCAGCGCGATCCCGCCGGTTGCGACCAGAAATAAGATGCCGAAGCGGACCCGCAGCGGCACGGCCCAGCGTCGAAGCAACCACGCCGCACCCACGGCGGACACGGCGATCGTGAGGAGGACGACCGGAAAGGCGCGCCCAGGTTCGAACTTGCCTCCCACAAGCGGGGCATTGGCGCGAATGGTCGCGATAGTCGCAGGGGAGGTCCACGGCATGGCCAGCGCCCAGCCGTAGAGGCCAACTCCCGCCGTGAGCACCCAGGAGCGGTCAAACCGCGCGAGTACGTACGCCGCGACCGCGAGTGCCAGTGCAAAGGCGCCGATCCAGTTGCTCAACGCCACCGCCGCAAAGGTCAGGCCCGCGGCAAAGAACCGGACCGGCGAGCGCTTTTCGACCGCCAGGTGCAGCATCGCCGCCGCCACCGGCACGAGCAGGAGCGAAACCAGGTGCGGTCCTTCTCCATACCGGACCAGCGTCACCAGCCGCCGGGGACCAAACCACCCGCCGGTATCGAATCGGATCTCGCGTACCAGCCATACCGCGGGTGAAAGCACCGAATACAACAGGGAAGCCGTGAAGGCAGCATAAAGGGAGGCGCCCAAGCGCCACGCAGCCCACATCAGCACCGCGGGTCCCAGGGCGTACACCGACGCCGTCACAGCGTGATACGCCAGCCCGGGCGAGATCTTCGCCGCACCCGAAACCAGCGCCACTGTGGCGTGCAGAAGCGGAGGATACGCGTCCGGAAAAGGAATTCCGCCGTACCAAAGCGGAAACCAGTCGAGGTGCGGGAAATGGTCCCGGATGTACCGCGCGAGGGAGATGAAAGCCGCTTCGATCGACCCCATTTGCGTCGTGTATTCGATGCGGAACAGGCGCAGGGTAACCCACGCATTGAGAAGAAAAAGCGTTCCCGCGAGGCCGATTGCCTTCAACCGCTCAGAGGGCGTAGAAGCGGGCGGCTGTTCCACCGAGCAACTCCTCTCGGACCTCGATTGTCTGCGCTCCGATCGCCTGCGTGAAGGCGGCCAAGCTCGCTTTCCAGGTCTGCTCCGGGAGCGAATGCGGCCAGTCGCTTCCGAACATCAGGCGGCGCGGTCCGAACCGCTCCATCGCATGCCGAACGCACGCTCGCGCAAATTCGCCAAGGCGGTAGAGCCCGCTCAGTTTGCAGACGACTTGCGGACACGCCGCGGCACGGTCGATCTGCGCCGCCCAGGAGGGGTAGTCGGAAACGCCGTCCGGTGCGCCGAGGTGGTCGAGGGCGATCCGCAGTGCCGGATGGCGGGCAGCCATCTGCGGCACCAGTTCCAGCCCGCCCTCCGCGTCAAGCGCAAGGCCGCTGCGTTCCAGTGTCTCAAGGCAGTCGGGAACCGTCCCCGCCACCCGGACGCAGATGCCCCGGACCCAGGGACGTTCTGCAAAGCTCTCGATAGCAGCCTGCCGCAGCGGCTGTCCTGCCCGGATGACCAGTCCCTTTATAAATTCAAACTCCGGCCGGCCGCCATCGGCCGATACCAGGACGGATCCCTCGAATTTGTTCCGCTTCAGAATGGATTCCAGGTGGGCGAGCGGATACCGCTCGGAGTAGGAGTGGTGGGAATCGACGCGCAATCAGAAGATGAAGCTCAGCCCGCCGCGAATGCTCCGGGGCGTTTGCACGAGCACGGCCTGCTGGCCGTCTGCCATCGTCAGGGGCAGGTATCCTTCCGCGAGGAGGTTGCGCAGGTCGGCGGTCGCCTCCATCCTCCACGGCAGTGCCGCGATGCGCGGCAGCGGCTGTCGTACGTAGATATTGAGACCGGGAATCTTTCCAGCACATTGGGATCCTAAGCTTAGAATTCCACGTGGACAAGTTGTCGCG
>JADMIO011101949.1_pt1 | contig 25492 bp, 24 predicted proteins | sample 8958161 | NCBI WGS metagenome assembly JADMIO01 (sample SAMN16585339, study PRJNA669376) | soil metagenome | isolation source: Crop rotation soil | place: USA: Cullars Rotation, Alabama | collected 2011
AAGAGCGAAATACTCCGTGTATTTATGGCAATCACCTTTATCCTTGCATCCGAGGCAAAAATTTCAAAATGAAGGATTATAATAAGAGCGCAATAATCCGTGCATCTGTGGCAATCACCTTTATCCGTGGCAAAAAAATAAAATGAGCGTTCACATCGTCATTGAACCGGGCAGGACAGAAAAAAATTACTGGAAAGATCTTTGGCGTTACCGCGAGCTGTTTTATATACTAAGCTGGCGCGATATTAAAGTTCGTTATAAGCAGACAACGCTTGGGATCCTGTGGGCAATCCTTCGTCCCCTGCTGACCATGCTGATCTTCACCTTTATTTTCGGGACGATCGCAGGGATGAAATTTGCCAGTACGGTTCCTTACGCCATTGTTGTTTTTGCAGGCCTGTTACCCTGGCAATTTTTCTCGAATGCACTTTCTGAAAGCGGGAATAGTTTAGTCGGGAATGAAAGGTTGATCACGAAGGTTTATTTTCCCCGGATGATCATCCCGGCCAGCTCCGTCATTACAAGCTTTATCGATTTTTTTATTTCATTTATTATCCTGCTGCTGTTGTTTGTTTATTACAGGTATGTTCCTCCTGTGCAGGTTTTTGTTATGCCTTTGTTCTGGATCATGGCATTTATTGCTTCTATCGGCCCGGGTCTTTACCTCGCTGCGCTAAATGTCAGGTACCGCGACTTCCGCCATGTCATTCCGTTTATCATCCAGTTTGGGTTGTTTATTTCGCCGGTAGGTTTCAGCAGCGAAATGATTCCCGAAAAATGGCGATGGTTATATGCTTTCAATCCCATCGCTGGTGTGATAGATGGATTTCGCTGGTGTATAGTACAGGATGCGCCTAACCCATTACTGTATTATCCATTTTATATTTCATTGGGGGTGTCATTGTTATTGTTGGGCTTCTCCATTCGTCAATTCAGGAAAATGGAAAAAAATTTTGCTGACCTTGTATGAGTGATGTCGTTATTAAAGCTGAAGGCATCGGGAAAAAATATATCATCCGGCATGAAGGCCAGGAAAGTTATGCTGCCTTGCGGGAGGTCATTCAACAAAAAACTAAAAGCGCCTTCTCATCAAATAGACCAGCGAAAGAAGAGTTCTGGGCTTTGAAGGATATAAGCTTTGAAGTAAGACAGGGGGAGGCGATCGGTATCATCGGCCGGAATGGCGCCGGTAAAAGCACCCTGCTCAAAATACTTAGCCGTATCACCGAACCTACCGAAGGCCGCGTGGTATTAAATGGCCAGACTTCTTCTTTACTGGAAATTGGTACTGGTTTTCATCCTGAGCTCACAGGCAGGGAAAACATTTTCCTCAATGGCGCCGTACTTGGAATGGCCCGCGCGGAAATAAAAAAAAAGTTCGATGCCATTGTTGATTTCTCAGGTGTCGAAAAATTTTTGGATACCCCGGTCAAGCGATACAGCAGCGGTATGTACCTGCGGCTGGCTTTTGCGATAGCGGCCTATCTTGAACCTGATATTTTAATTGTTGATGAGGTCCTGGCAGTAGGCGATGCCGAGTTCCAGAAAAAATGTTTGGGAAAGATGGATGAAGTAAGCCGCAATGATGGAAGGACGGTGCTGTTTGTGAGTCATGATATGCGCGCCATCCAACGGCTCTGCACCAAACTCATTTATTTAAAAGATGGGCGGCTGGATTTTCAGGGAACGGTAGAGGAGGGAATAAACGTGTATGCCGGCAGCCTCCGTTCACCTGCCGATGAACGAAATCATTTATTCGCCAACAGGAATAAGGACAACAAAAAAGCATGGATAACCGGTTTTGAAGTGCAACCTGCGGACGATAAAAAAACTTTACGGATCAGTGTTTTTATTGAATCCATTGAACGGATGGAGAGAACAGAGATAGCTGCGGGTATAAACGATGCGCTGGGTACACGTATCATCACATTGCATTCCCGCTTCATGGATCGGCAATTCAACCTCGAAAAAGGAACTAATGAATTTATTTGCGTAGTCAGTGATCTGGTGTTGAAACCCGGATCTTATACTATGGCTATTTTCCTCGGAAATAAATACGAAACGCTCGACTACCTGGATAACCCCGTGGATTTTGAATTGCCCGATCATTCTTTTTACCCGGCCGGCATTGTTCCGGATGCCTCACAGGGATATCTGATGGCAAACCATAGCTGGACTTTGAAATCCAACGTTCATGCAGGAAGTTAAACACAGTCTTACGACGGAAGAGGAATTGTTTTGTACGAAATATGAACTGGAGACCTTGTCCGGCATCGTTAACTATAACAGACTTGAACGATGGGTTCCCGGGTTTTGCAATTCGCATACTCACCAGGAACATGAAGCCCGGTATAATTGGGTGAAAGATTTTGTGAAGGACAAAATAGTATTGGATATCGCTTGCGGCACCGGCTTTGGCAGTTATAAGCTGCTGGTGGAAGGCAGTGCAGCCAGCGTCACCGGTTATGATAATGATGAAAGAACCATTCGCTACGCGTCGTTAAAAAACAAGCATACGAACCTTACTTTTAAGTTGCAGGATGCCGAAACCTTTGCTAATGGCGGGAAATACGATGTCATCGTCAGTTTTGAAACAATCGAGCATTTAAAAAACCCGGAAATTTTTTTAAGCAATATCAACCAGTCCCTGGTTACTGATGGTAGTTGTTTTATTTCTACTCCCATATCTGATACTCCGGAAAACAATCACCCGGATAACGTTTATCATCAAAGAGAGTGGGGGTTCGCGAAATTTAGAGAACTGGTTAAAAATTATTTAACGATAGAAGAAGTTTACCTGCAGTTGAATGATGCCGGTATTACAAGAAATGACTTTCTTTCCAGGGTCCTGCAAAAAACAGGACTAAAACAAAATGACCGGTTGAGCGAAACGCTCCAGCCTGAAATCCGGAAATGGGACCCCCAGGAAATAAAAGAAGAACTGGTGGGAACACATTGGACAGGTTACCAGTTGTTGCAATGCAGAAAAAAAACAGATGCCGGGAGATAAAGTAACATTCATCATAACTTCCGTTATATATTTTTCTACAAAAAAACTGCCCGGTTCAAGGGTACGTTCAGTATTCGATCCGGCCGAGCGTAGTTCTCAAACAATAAAAACGATTGCCAGCATACGCAGCAAGATGCCTGCGGCTGAGATCATTCTCCTCGAAATGGGAAAAGAAAAAAGTATCCCGGATGAGCTGGTAAAAATGGCGGATCGGTATGTTTATATCGGTGACCGCAAATGGGTAAGACGGGCTGTCAATGGGAAACGGCGCGGTCTTGGTGAAGCGATGGGTTTGATCGCTGCCAGTAAAGAATTTGATAGGGACTCATCTTTCTTTTTTAAAATAAGCGGTCGGTATTTTTTGAACGAACAGTTTGAGCCGCTGCTATGGCAGGGGGATTTTTTCCAGGCAAAAAAATATGAAACGGGTATTTCAACCCGGCTCTATGGTTTCAGTCGCCGGTTTTTCAATGATTGGCAAACTGCGTTGAAACGGTCATTGTGGAAGTTGTACTGGGGAAGATCGATTGAAGATGTATTTCCTGCAAAATTCGGCCCTGGCCGGATACACGATATAAAGAAACTGGGATTGTCCGGTTATGTTGCGAATGGTGGCGAATACCTGGAAGAATGAAACCTTTTAAATTGACCGTTTTTACCGAACCCATATATGCTGAAGATTTTATCGGTCGCGTCAAATCATTCCTGCGACCGCTTACATATTTTCTGCGGGGAAAAAAATTGCCGGCGAAAAAAACATTGGGTGGTCATTATGCCGTGACAAGAAGTCTGGTGGAAGGTTTGAAAAAAAACAGCGTCAATTTTAATTATAATCCATCCCGGGAAAAAGATATTGCTGAAAATGTGATCATACTGGCTGGAGTAGAACGTTTAAAACAGGCAATCGAATTAAAGAAGAAAGGAAAGATCAGGATGTTGCTGGCCGGGCCTAACGTGGTGGAAGATGTCCGCTCCGAAAACGGGATTGTGGCTCATGAAGCGGTTGATCGTTACATCGTACCTTCTGAATGGGTAAAGGACCTTGTGATCGGGGACTGCGCCGGGCTAAAAGACCGGGTTCTTTGCTGGTCGGCGGGAGTAGATAGTGAATACTGGAAACCCACCGTTGATTCAAAAAACAGGAAACAGGTTTTGATCTACTGGAAAACCGAGCCCGAAGAGTTTTGCAAAGAAGTGATCGCAATTGTCGAGGAAGAAGGAATGAGCCCGGTATTGTTGCAGTATGGAAAGTATAGCATCGGTGAGTATAAAGAATTGCTTGACAGGTCAGCCTATTCCATTTTTATCAGCAGGAGCGAAAGCCAGGGAATTGCTTTGGCAGAAGCGTGGTCTATGAACGTGCCGACCCTTGTGTTTGATCCCGGGGAATTCTTTTTTGGAGGTCGTACGATTTACAATGTTTCCGCCTGTCCTTATCTGACTCAGTCTACAGGCCTGAAATGGAAGACTACCACCGATTTGAGAAATATTATTCGCGATAAAAACGCTTTTGCCGGTTTTGCACCCAGAGAATATGTGCTGAACCAATTTACTGATGAATACAGTGCCAGGCAGCTAATTGATAATTTGAAGAAAATTTGAAAATTTGAAAATGTGGCAATTTGAAAATAAGGGTATGCTCAAAATAATTTGCAGAGAAAATTTGAAAATTTGAAAATGTGGTAATTTGAAAATGAAGGGATGCTCAAAATAATTTGAAGAGATAATTTGAAAATGGAGGAAGCTCGAGAATGATGAAAATATACGATCCTGAAATTGTTTTCGAATTTTGAAATTTGGAAGAATCGTCAGGCAATTTTCAAATTTTCAAATTACCACATTTTCAAATTGAGTCATGGTAGTTGTCAAACTGGATGGTGGAATGGGTAACCAGCTATTTCAATATGCGTTTGGAAAAAATCTTGCCCACAAACTTAATACGAGCCTCCACCTGGATAAAAGCGTATATACGGCGGAAAACAAGCGGCAATATTCGCTTCATCATTTTAATGTAGAAGAGGTTTTTAGTACGGCCGGCGAAATAAAAAAATTAAAACGAAAGGAATTTTTCAGGCGACAATTGAACAGGTTGGGAGCAGTTATAAAACCCTATTGGTTTACAGAAAAACACGCGGGTTATCATATCGCTGCCGAGAAACTTGGGGATAACGTCTATCTCGAAGGATTTTGGCAAAGCGAAAAGTATTTTAAGCCAATAGAACAGACCATTCGCAGGGAGTTTATTGTTAAGGATGAGCCTTCCACCATCAATTCTAAATACCTGGATGAAATAAGATCTGTCAATTCCATTTCCATTCATGTGCGGCGGGGGGACTATGTTGAGGATAAGGAAACGAATGCCATTCATGGCGTTTGCAGCGTCGATTATTACAGGGATGCGATCCGGCTGGTGTCGGCAGAAATCAGCGATCCGCGGTTTTATATTTTTTCCGATGATGTGAAATGGGCAAAGGCAAACCTTTCCAACTCACTGCACCACGTGGTTTATATTGATCACAACCAAACAGCTCCCCACGAGGACCTCAGGCTCATGTATTCCTGTAAACATCATATTATCGCTAATAGCAGTTTTAGCTGGTGGGGCGCCTGGCTTAACGCGAGTCCGGAAAAAAAAGTGATCGCACCCCGGAACTGGTTCAGGACCCTGGAGAACAAGGATATTATTCCCAACGGGTGGCTTGCTATATAAATAATGAGTAGTGACCTGGTTTCGGTTATCATGCCCGCTTATAACGCGGAAAAATATATTTCAGAAGCCATTGAATCTGTTATTCAGCAAACGTATACTTCCTGGGAGCTGATCGTTGTTGATGATGGCTCAACTGACAATACAGCGGCAATAATAAAAGAGTATGCAGCAAAGGACAACCGGATCAGGTACCTGCAACAGTCACACCAGCAGCAGGCAAAGGCACGAAATAACGGCTTGTCTCATGCATCAGGTGAGCTGATCGCTTTCCTGGATGCCGACGACATATGGGCGCCCGATAAACTGGCAACACAGGTCGAAGTAATGCAACGCTTACCGGTCGACCTTACTTTTTCGGATGGCTATTTTTTCGAAAAAAATCCTGCGAAGGATTTACAAAAGAGGATCAGTATCAAATATGGCAAATACAGCGGACAACAGGGAATAAAGGATTTTCTTGCCGGCAATCGAATCCCCTTGCTAACAGCTGTCGCCCGCAAAGCATCGCTCGAAAAGGTTAACAATTTTTTGGAATCGCCGGGAATCCATGAAGACTACGATCTATGGCTCAGGATGCTGATTAACGGTAGTACATTCCTGGGTATCAACAGTTGCCTTGCTTATTACAGGACACATGCAGCTTCGGCTTCGTCGGGAGAAGGGAAAATACTATTTCTCGACATCAGCACACTGAAGAATATAGCAGATAGATACCCCGAACATAAAACAGGCGCCCAACGATCAATAGTCGAAAGGATCGATGATTATTTGGCAAACAATAACATTAGCAATTGGAAAATGGCAAGCCAGTTGATAGGAATAAGAAACAATTTTATACCGGGAAAGCTCTCCGTTTCATTCTGGAAATGGATCTATGTCAATTTTGGAAAAAATATTTTCAGGATGCTTTTTAGCTGGCGAATGAAATTTCCAGGCAAAAGATTCCAGGCGCCAAATTAAATACCGAACCTTGTCAAGGATCATTTTCCATATCTCACTGTACTTAAGCCTGGGGGCCAGCACTGTATCGGCGCAAAATGTTACGATATATGCTGACGTGAACGGGAACGACACGCTGAAAAACCTGGTGACCATATTGACCGCCCAGCTTAAAAAAAGTGCGTCCTTTGATTTTAGTATACAGCCGGCTTCTTCTTACCAGGGAAAGGGTATCTTTCTCAGTACCGCGTCTGACAGCCGGATGGTTAAGCCTTCGGCTAAGCTGCTCAATGCCGGTGTCGAAGCTTTTTCTATCGATGCGAATGATCAAACAGTACAGATCCTGGGTAACTGCAATATGGCTGTGGGGCATGGCATCTTTTCTTATCTTGATTTTTTAGGTTACCGGTACTATTTTGCCAATCCCGATTGGCATATAGTTCCTTCCAAACCGGTATTGTTCAGGAAATGGAATATTGTGTCGGCTCCCTCATTCAATCATCGCCGGATGATATATGGTTATGGTACTGGTTCGAAGATCGCGGACGAAGATTACAGGTTTTGGGTAATGGCCAATAAACTCGGTGGTTCAATGAATGCTTCTTATGGCCATTCATATGAAGATATCGCATGGAGAAATAAAGATCTTTTTTTCCAGCACCCGGAATGGTTTTATCCCGTTGCGCCCAAAGGAACAATACCAAGCGAAGCCAAACTGGATATGACAAAGGAAGACCTGGTTCAACTCATTATCCAGGACGTGGAAAAAAGAATAGAAACATCTTTGAAGAATAAGACCAATGATTATAAGATGATCTCCCTTGGCCCTTCAGACGGAGTAGGGACTTGCAACACTCCGGCCTGCCAGAAGCTGGGAACTTATACCGACAGGGTCTATTATCTTGTTAACAGGGTTGCAAAAGCGATTCAAAAAAAATACCCAACCACGCTGATAGGTTGCCTTGCTTACACGGAGTATATCAGCCCACCGACCAACAAGATCGAACCGAATGTTTATGTTTCCATCACAACCGCGTTCAATACTTCAAAATATTCAACGGATCAGCTGGTGGATGAATGGAGAAAGAAAGCCGCCATTGTCGGTATCTATGATTTTTTTAGCTGGTATGCGTGGGACTATGATATTCCGGGACGCAGCCTTGCCTCCAAACCCAAAGATCTTATTGCCAGCATCAAGAAATACTATGCAAAAGGAGTCAAAGGATATGAAGGCGAATCTTCGATAGGATGGATCAGCAAGGGTGTTGGTTATTATTTGGCTGCGAGGCAAATGTGGGATATCAATGCAGACCCTGTTCAGCGCCGGGAAGAATTTTTTGATCTCTGTTTTGGCAAAGCGGCGAATCTTATGCGGACCATGTGGAATGAATGGGAAAAATATTCGTTCAATACGATCCGTGAAGGCAGCCTGGCACGATGGATAGATTATGTGACCGAAGCTGAAAGAATAGAAAGAAGCGAAAAAGTGATGAAACGTTTTTTCCAGATCAAATCTTACCTGCACTACCTTTCCCTGTTTCACAACTACCAGCTGGCAAAGAACGAGGCTAACCTGTCAGCCGTGCTGAACTTTGGTTATCGCAAGCTGGATGATGGTTCGGTTGCCGGCTTTCCCGCTTTTTATGAATTGGGCAATCGCTCGGGCATACCGGGCATGGCCTATGACGACAAAGCAAAATGGAAAAGCAATAGCAGCCCGGTAACGACTGAAGAGATCAACCGGCTGCTCAAAGACGACAGGAGCAGGCTGAAAGTTTTTGAACCGATAAAAGAGTTTCAACCTGCGACAAAGTTTGCAACTATTCCCCGCGTAGAACGCTACGGGAAATTGCTCGACAGCAGCAATACCAGCAATGGTTACTGGTATACTAATGAATGGGTGATCGAAATAAAAAAGAAAGGCGCCGACAATTATATTGACCTTACAGGCAATTTTATTAATGACCCCAGCGTAACAAGACCCATCAAGATCAGTGTATATCCATTTACAGCTGACGGGAACGTAACGGGCAAGGCTCCCCTCGTTTATTATGAGTATAAAGCAACGAAGGTAAAGGAGCGAATAAGCTTCGCGCAATTAACCCCGGGCTATTATAGCCTGCTTATTGAAGACCCTGTTAAGCAATTTATCGTTTCAATTAGTCCACCGATCAATTACAGCATGGTGATCCGGCCGACGCGGCCACTGCAGACAACGGCACTGAACTTCGCGTTCATCTATGTGCCAGAAGGGGTAAAGAAATTTAATGTCATGAAGACAAGCCTGCTGCATTTTGTTACCCCAACGGGACGCGAGATATCGTATATGACAGGCGAAGCAAAGGACATTCAAATCGAAGTTAAGGACGGTGAAGCCGGACTTTGGCGCATCTCCCCGGTCTACGACCAGTTCTTCGTGGAAGGAATACCGCCATATCTTGGCACATCGCCGCAGAGGATGCTTATCCCGGCAGGAATAAAGTAAGCCTTTCCGTCCAGCTCCCTCTCCGAAGGAGAAGGAGAGCAGGCTGCATACAGTTGCGTCGCTCCGCTCGCAGTCGCAGTGACCAGCATCTAGTGTTAAGTTAAGTAAGATTCGACGATTTATATTGCGACGGATACACGGATGAAGAGATTTGCCGTTTAACGGATTAACTGATTAAAAGAAGAACGATCACCTATCTCAAATCAATACCAGGATGACTTCCTGTTTATCCGTGAATCCGTGGCGACAAAATATGCTTAACATAACGCTAGCATCTAGCATCTAGCATCCAGTATCCAGCATCTAGCAACCAGATAATCCCAAGGATGAAAAAATACATACCTCTTTTTATCAAGGTCAATGCCCGCCGCTGGCAATGGATCTTTAAAAATTATGGTAAGATCAACCAGCAATCGCAGGTTATCGATCATTCCCATTATTCAGGACCTATCACTTATGACACGGACAGCATTACGACCTCCAACAATGCGGATTTTACCACAGATCCCCGGTTTGCCCGCGCTTATGCGGCCGCGGTGGAAACCAAACGTGGTGTTGGCATTTCGTTGCAGTGGAGAACCTATGTACTTTGCTGGCTCGCAGATCATGTCAAGCATCTCGAAGGAGATTTTGTAGAATGCGGCGTTGATACAGGCGCTTATTCAAGAGCAGTTGTGGAATATGTTGACTTTAAAAAGCTCAACAAAAAGATCTATCTCATGGACACTTTTGAGGGATTGGTCGCGGGGCTTGTAACGGAAGAAGAATTAAAAGCCGGGATAGAAAAGTACATGGACAAGTACAAGACCAAAAACTTATATGAACAGGTAAAGGAAACTTTCAGGGATTTTAATGCAGTCGTTATAAAAGGAATGATACCAGATACACTGCCCCAGTGTACTGCATCAAAGATCTGTTATCTCTCCATAGATATGAATTGTGTAGCACCGGAAATCGCCGCCGCTGAATATTTTTGGGACAAAATTGTACCGGGAGGCGTGGTCATCCTTGATGATTACGGCTTTCCTGCGCATATTTTACAAAAGAAAGCATTTGATGAATTTGCGCTCCGCAAAAACATATCGATCCTTTCCCTGCCTACCGGCCAGGGAATTATCATAAAGAAATAATAACATAATTGTTGAATAAGAACATCAAGAGTCCCGTCACTGCTGCCGGTGTCGCTGAACTGGTGGAAACAATTCCGGTAGAAAGGATAATAGCGGGTTATAGGGAGCTGCTCGGCATGGATGTCAGTTCCTACTTTAATGGTACAAATGAAGTGGCTATCTACCAATGTACCGATACCGGCTTTCGCTTTTATTATCCATTGACCATATTTGCTGATGAAAAGTTCTATGCGTTCCTGCAACAGAAAGATTTTTATTACAGCAACTGGAACTGGGAACATGAAGAAGCATTGAAGAATCTTATTCCCGACAGCAAGATCCTGGAAGTGGGATGCGGCACCGGTTCATTCATATCCCGCCTGCAGGAAAAAGGATTTGACTGCACTGGCCTGGAGTTAAATGAAAGTGCTGCACAGGTATGCCGGGCAAAAAACCTGGTCGTATATACCGAGCTGCTCGACAAGCACCTGGAAAAACATGCCGGTCAATATGATGCGGTTTGTGCATTCCAGGTCCTCGAACATGTGTATGATGTTCGTTCTTTCCTGGATGAAAGCCTGCAATGCCTCAAAAAAGGAGGAAAGCTGATCGTTGCCGTACCTAACAACAATCCTTATTTCTTTAAATACGATAAATACCATACGCTTAACCTGCCACCTCATCATTCGGGATTATGGAATAAAGAATCGTTCCGCAGGCTGGCGGAGCATTTTCCTATGTCGGTCGCAGCCATAAAGGCTGAACCACTTATGAACAGGGATTTCTTCCTTTCCGTTTATATGGACTACCATAAAATGGGCGGGTTCTATAAAAAGATCAGGAAGATAGGGCCAGGTATCATCAACCGCCTTGCATGGCCTCTGAAATTTTTTGTGCAGGGTAAAACAGTTCTAGCCATTTTCATCAAAAAATAAAGAATGGATCAGGCCACCTTAAAGAGCAAGCCGGTTGACAGTAATTTCAATCCATCACTCGTTCACCCGCTTTATATCATCCGAAAGAATGTATATCGCGGGGTGGTCAAGTATGCGCCGTTGATGAAAGGCAAGATGATGGACTTCGGCTGTGGTACCAAACCGTACCAGTCATTATTTACTGCGGCGGACGAATACATTGGAGTGGATTATGCGGGAGAAGGGCATTCCCATGAGAATGAGCAGATCGATGTTTATTATGATGGCAAAACAATTCCTTTCCCGGATAACACTTTCGATAGTATCCTCGCCAGCGAAGTGCTCGAGCATGTATTCAACCTGGAAGATATATTGAAAGAACTCTACCGTGTCCTAAAGCCGGGCGGCAAAATACTCATCACCATTCCTTTTGCCTGGAAAGAACATGAGATACCGATTGATTTTGGAAGATATACTTCATTTGGGTTCAGAAATCTCCTGGAGCGAAATGGCTTCAGTGTTCTTCATATGGACAAAAGCAGCAATGCGGTACAAACAATGACGCAATTGTGGGTGACCTACTGGCATTCTCATATCATGCCTAAGTTCCGGCCGTTTGGCAGGATAGTCACTCCGTGCTTTTCATTTGTGTCCAATGTTTTTGGGCTAGGTGTTGCCAGGATATTACCCAAGCGCTACGATTATTTTTTAAACCTCATCGTGGTAGCGCAAAAAAATTGATTGACCTGCATGCGGATAACTATTTGTGCATACGACGCTCCCGGGAACATAGACGGACCCACTGCCTGGCTAAAGCGGCTTCTTCCTTTTCTGAAACAACGCGGTGTGCAGGTTCGGGTTATTTTTATAGCCGCTAATAGTAAAAGGCTACCCTTTTTTAATGAATTGAAGAGAGAAGGGTACGAGTGCACGTTGATCCCCTGGGACCTTTTCTTTGAAGAAAAGATCATGGCCATCCTGGAAGACCTGCGTTCATATCCGCCTGATGTTTTTATCCCGAATTATTTTCCTTCCGCCTGCTACGCTGCGCAATGGGCAAAATTAGCAGGTATACCTTCTGTCATCATATTACATAATGACAATGCCATGCATCACGCGTTGGTGGATGAATTTGCTGCCGGTCATGAAGAAAGAAAAGTATCCGCGGTGATTGCGGTGTCGAAATTCCTGAAACAGAAAATCGATGAGAAGAAAGTTACAGGCGTGGATACTGAATATATTACTTATGGTGCTCCCGTGCCTTCAAAGAAGGCTGATCGCCAGGTGAACGACCCGTTGAGGTTGATTTATGCCGGCCGGCTGAATGAGCATCAAAAGAGGATATCGGATGTCACGCTTGCACTTTGCACCGCAGCGAGGGAAATACCGGGGATCGAATGTGTCATTTATGGAAGCGGTGAGGCGCTGGAGTCGGTATTGCAGATCATTGGCGAAAAAGGAAAGGGTTTGCCGGTAAAATATGGCGGCGTTTTGAAGAGCAACGAGGTGCAGGATTATTTATTGCAAAATCATGTGTACGTACTTTTATCCGATTATGAAGGATTGCCGATCTCTTTGATGGAAGCAATGGCGGCTGGTCTTGTCCCGGTATGTACTAATATGAAAAGCGGAGTGGGAGAGGTGATTGAAAACGGGAAAAATGGTTTTCTCATCAACGACCGCGGCAGGGAATTTGTCGACGCTATCAAAGAGCTGAAAACGGATCTTGCTTTATGGCAAACCTGCTCAAATGAGGCGAGGGACACGATCATCCATCATTTTTCACAGGAGGTTTGCAACGGCAAATGGTTGTCGATGCTGAAACGAGTAGCAGCTACCAGCCGTTATTCCGGCAATATTCCAAATCCTTCGTTGCCGGAACTCAAGGCAATTAATACCAAAACGGAATTCAATAGTTTTGATACCCGGATGCCGGGCCCTTTGCAGATTCCTTTTTATCGACTGAAAAAAAGAATGGGAAGATTGAAAAGGAGTTTGTTCGGTAATTACTAACCACCATAGCTAATATTTTAAATTAAAAATGTTCAAGGTTTCGGTTGTAGTCAGAAATACGATCGCCAATTATGCCGGTAATGTTTTCACTGCACTGATCGCATTCATCTTTATCCCTGTTTATATCCGCTATCTGGGCATCGGTGCCTATGGCGTGATCGGTTTTTTTACCTCGCTGTATGTCTTCCTTTCCTTCCTCGATCTTGGCATTGGCATGGCGATCAACAGGGAGATGTCGAGATATTACCATGATCCTTCCAAGGCAGACTATTTACGCAAATTGTCTCATTCGCTGCAGGTCATTTATTGGGCGATCGGTCTTCTTGTGGGCATCTTTCTTTACGTATTGTCGCCATTCCTGGCATCTAATTGGTTTGCCGGGAACGAAATGCCGGCATCCACTTTATATGCCGCATTTATCGTATTGGCATTGACGATCGCGGTCAGGTGGCCCTATAGTTTATATTCTTCCGGAATCAGGGGTATGCAGCACCAGGTAGTGCTGAATGTACATGACCTGTTTTGGGCCGTTGTAAAAAGCGCCGGTAGCTGGCTGGTACTTAAATATTATAAACCGGATCTGAACGTATTCCTCTGGTACCAGTGCATCGTCAGCTTTTTGCAAACGGCAGGCACTTTTGGCATACTATGGTATTACATGCCTGCGGCGGAAGGACGCAAGAGATTTATATTCGACAAACAGGCTTTAAAGAATATCAGTCGTTATGCGGCAGGTATGGGAGTTGCCTATCTCCTGGCAAGCATACTTATGCAATTGGATAAGATACTTGTGAGCAAACTGGTGAAGCCTTCCCAGTTTGGTTATTATATGGTAGCTACTAACCTGGCGACGCTGGTCTACAATGCCTCCTTACCCATGTACATGTCCATTTTTCCGCATTTTGCGCGGCTTGTGCACCAGCAGGAAACAGAACAACTCAAGAAGGATTTCCATTTCTATTCAAAATTGCTGGCTACAATATTGTTGCCTTTCAGCGCCATTATTTTTTTCGCGGCAGAAGAAGTATTATGGCTATGGACAAAAGACAGGCCCCTGGCCTATGCTACGGCGCCCATTTTACAGATAATGATTGTCGGCACCACGCTGAATGCGCTGGTAATGCCGGTGCATACACTTCTGCTTGCGTTCAACCGGGTGAGATTTATGCTGTATAGCAATCTCACTGCCTGTATACTGATGGTACCACTGACACTTGTATTGGTTAACTTTTACGGAGTAAAAGGCGGGGCGTTGTGTATAGCTATCCTTTACCTGGGGTTCTTTACATTGCAGGCTATTGTGATCCTCAGAAATGTTGGTTTTAAAAAGGAAATATTCAACTGGTATACCCGTGATATCCTATTATGCTGGCTGGCAGTGTCGACTGTCACTTTCCTGGCAACCAGGTATTGGTTACCTCTTCCATCCGCCTGGAGCAAATCAGAACTGTTGACCAAGCTTCCGGTGATCGCGGTGACTGGCTATATTGTATCGTTCGCCGTTAATAATTCTCTTCGAAAAAAAATAGCGGTCAAATTTTTTTCAAAATATAATAAGAGTGCAGCACAGTAACGCTGATCAAACAATTTGAAATGGACAAACGACCTTTATTCACAATTTTTACGGCTACTTATAACCGCAAAGACCTGTTGCCCCGGGCATATGAATCGGTAAAAAAGCAGACCTTCAGGGATTTTGAATGGCTTATTATCGATGATGGATCCACGGATGGTACAGGAGAACTTGTCAGGCAATGGCAGGCAGAGGCCGATTTTCCCATTGTCTATAAATGGCAGGTCAACGGTGGAAAACACACTGCATTTGACGAAGCAACCCGTATCCACCGTGGTGAATTGATCACAGCGCTGGACAGTGACGACGAAATGGTACCTCAATCGCTGGAGCGGTATAAATTTCATTGGGATAAGCTGACACCGGAAGAAAAAGATCAAACAGGTTGCATCATCTGTCTTACAAGCGACCAGAATGGAAATATTGTCGGTGATAAATTTCCAAAGGACTGGCAGATCACTGACCTGATGAAAATGTACATCGGCAGCCACCGGATAAAAGGCGAAAAAGGCGGGCTGATCAAAAGCGAAACATTCAAAATGTATCCGTATCCCGAAGAGATCAGGAATGTATACATACCGGAAGAAGTATTTCTTCAAAAAATGGCCAAAGACTGGAAGGTACTTTGCATCAATGAAGTGTTGCGTATCTACTGGGTGGATGAGCGGGATGATCATGACGGGGATAATATGATGAAGCCTAAAAATTTTCGCGGCAACCGGCTATTGCACCTGGCTTATCTTAATTATACGATGCGGCTGTTCTGGAGAGAACCGAGAAAATTCGTGGCAAATGCTGCCTATTTCGTAAAACTCTCCCTTCATCTGGGCATTGGGATCGGCCAGCAATTCAAAGAGATAAGAACCGCCAGTGGCAAATTACTTTGGCTGGTTGCACTTCCCTTTGGGATCGGCCTGTACCTGAAAGACAGGAAAAGAGTTGAATCGATTACCAGGAATTCTATTGTACCTCAATAAATACATGCAGTGAAGAATAAGAAAGTCCTGATCATCCTGGATGATCTGAGTGGAGGCGGCGCCGAACGCATTTTTGTCAATATTGCCAATGAATTTAACCGGCAGAGAGTCGAAACCGAATTCCTTCTCGGAAAAAAGCAGGGCGTTTATTTTGATATCCTGGAAAAAGAGACTGTTGTTCATGAGTTAAATGCAAAAGGCTTTTATGATTATATAAAAAAGATAAAGGCCTTTCTGAAGGACAAGCCTTACACTCATATATTTACAGCCACCCATTATATCAGCGCAGCTGCCGTGTTGGCAAAAAAAAAATTAAAACATCCCGCAAAGATCCTGGCCACCCTGCATTATAACCTCCCGTTCCAGTTGGAAATCCTTCCGCTACCGCAACGGGTATGGATGAAATATCTCAATGGTTATTTTCTTAAACGGGCAGATGAAGTGATCGCCGTAAGCCAGGGTGTCGCTGAAGGATTTCAAAAAGGCACGGGGATAAAACGGCCCGACATCAAAGTGATCTACAACCCGGTCTTTGACGACTCCATTTATGAAAAGGCGGCAGAAGATGTTGCCAGCTCTTTCTTTACTAACGGGAAGAAAACGCTTATCTATGTCGGTCGATTTGCGGAGCAAAAAAATCCGCGCCTGTTGGTAAATGCTTTTCAATTGGTGCTGAAGGAACAGAACGATATTCAACTGCTGATGATCGGGCAGGGTGCGCTGGAGCCTGAGATAAAAAAAATGATCGGCGATATGCAACTGGAAAACAGCATTCATCTCCCGGGATTTCAGAAGAACCCTTTTTCGTACATCGCCCGTAGCGACCTGTTTGTATTGTCCTCCCTGTATGAAGGTCTGCCCACTGTATTGATCGAGGCACTGGCGCTGGGTGTAAATGTGGTAAGCACCGACTGTCCAAATGGCCCCGAAGAAATCCTTGGTCAAGGGGTTTATGGATGGCTCGCAAAGAATGACGATGCCGTTTCCCTGGCCAATGCCATAAAGAACGCACTGGCAAATCCAAAAAAACCTTTTCTTCTGAAAGAAAGGGCCATGTATTTCCACAAAAAAAATATTATACCACAGTATTTAAATCTTCTCAATTGATGGAAAGCAAAACCGCCTGTCTTTTTTGCGGCTCGACGGATACCAGGGAATCTTTCTACCCCGAAGTACGATTTAATAACCGTGTCTTTGTATACCAGCAGTGCAGGAACTGCAAGCTGAACTTTAATAATCCTCTTCTCGATGCCAACGATTATAATGCTTTGTACCCGCTCGAATACCACGATGAGTTCTATTTTAAAATCAAGAAGACATATAGCAGGCAACTTTCCATCGTAAAGAAATACGAGGGCATCAAATCCGTTGTCGATTATGGGTGTGGTGATGCCGGACTGCTGGATGTCCTTTCACGGAATGGATATTCGTGCACCGGGGTCGAGTATAGCAGTTCATTGGTCGAACGACTAAAAAAACAGTACCCGGCTATCCGTTTTTACACAGTAGAGGAATTCAGCCGGCAACCCGACAAATACGATTGTATTCACCTGGGCGACGTACTGGAACACATGATCGATCCCAATCAGACAATCCGGAACCTCCGGAATAAGCTGAATGAAAACGGCTACCTCTTTGTGGAAGGACCGATCGAACACAATACCTCGCTGGCCTACGGTGTTAGAAAACTGATCTTTAAAATGCGAAAAAGGCTGCAACCGAAAAGACAGGTGGAGGGCAGGCCTTACCATACCTTCCTGGCCAACAGGAAAAATCAGCAACGCATGCTGGAAAGAAATTTATTGACTACACGTTATTTTAAAATATATGAAACAGGCTGGCCATTTCCGGAGACGGTCAAAGATTGCCGGAATGTAAAGAAGACCCTTGAATATATTATTGCACAGGTGTCCATTTTCGGCTCCTGGTTTTTCCCGGCATTGGGTAACAGGTTTTACTATATGGGACAAGTACAATCCAGAAGCAAATAAATCCGAAATTTTATCCCGATAGCTATCGGGACCAAAATCGGAAAAGTGCATCCGATCATTCGGTGTTAGTCTTAATATTGGGCTTTTTTGAATTCCAATTCATAGATTGGTGGCAGAAAGAAATTAAAATCAAAAATATGTTGCTGGAAGCTGCCCGATAGTCATTTTCGGTTTTCCAATTTCTTATTTCGTCCCGCCAATCGGCGGGATTGGTTCTGGGTTCTTGTCATCTGGTTCTTTTCTTCCACAGTTTTGGTGGAAATTTGATGAGTTAGCGTTCGAATCTACTATCGTTTAAAAACATGGACAGGAAAAAGGTTCTTATTTACTACCCGCCAAATAAACGGTCTATCGCTATTGAAACGTTGTGCAGGGCAGTCAGTGAGGCCGGCCATGAATTACTCGTGCTTACGTTGACAGAAAAAGGACTAATCCACGACGTATTGGAGAAAAGAGGAATTAAGACCTATTCGCATGTTCTGCCCCGGAGTTCATGGAATTATTTTATCAGGCAGGCGCAGTATCTCAGGAAATTTTGCAAGCAACACCAGGTAGATGTCGTATGGAGTCATTTACAGGAAGGCAATATCATCGCCGTGATGGCAAGACCTTTTATGAAAGCAAAAGTTGTAACATTCAGGCATCACGCTGAGTCGGCATTTTATGCGGAGTATGGTGAAAAATTCGGGATGAAGAGAAACCGGAACGAGGTGCTGTTTGACCGGATCATCAACCGGTTTTCGCCGAAGATCGTTGTCCCTTCTTCGGGCGTTTGGTACGGCATGGAAAAATATGAGAAATGCAGGATGGATAAAGTCGTGTTGCTGCCTTATATCTACGATTTCTCCGCCTATCCCAGGCCGGATGAAGAAAAAGTAAAGAAGCTGCGGTGCCAGTATTCCTGCAACCTTTTATTGATCATGGTTAGCCGGATGGTAGCATCCAAGCAACATATGCCCGTTTTTGAAATTGTAAAAAAACTGGTAGATGAAGGATTGTCCGTAAAGATGATCGTCATGGATGACGGAGACTTACGTCCTCAACTCGAAAAATTTATTGATAAAAATAATTTGAAGGACCATATTGACCTGGTTGGGTACCGGGAAGATTTTGTGAATTATATGTCTGCGGCGGATATGCTGATCCATCCTTCGGTCACGGAAGCGAGCAATAACGTAGTAAAGGAAATGGGGTTGTTGGAAAAAGCAGTAGCTGTTTGCAGGAATGTCGGTGATTTCAATGATTATATATCGGAAGAGCGCAACGGGTATTTTTTGGACAATGATCACCTTAGTCCAACCATTGAGTCCGCCATCCGGGATGCATATCATAACCCGGGTAAATTGAAAAGATTCGGCCAGGAGTTAAAGAAGGATGTGTTCCTGCATTTCAGTGATTCGGCGGAGAACAGGGGAAGAGTACTGCAGTTGTTAGCTTAACTCAGGTGATAACCCTGTACATCTGCCCGCAGATCCGTGTACATCCGTGGCAATACTATGCTTTCCGCCTGGGAATAAAGTTGGTGCTATAGTAAAAATTCTTCGGATAGATACAGGGGGAGATCGGGAAACCCCGATTTACCGGTAAGTGATTGTACACGATTTTTTATTGGCAGCGGGATTTATAGCCAATTATTCAAAATAACATAAGGTCTTGCATAGTTTTACAGGCGAATCCGTATCGTATGCAAAACCACCTTGTTTCCATTATTATACCTGCGTATAATGCTGCTCTTTACATTGAAGAAACCATCCAATCCATTTATCAGCAATCTCACCATGGCTGGGAAGTAATTATTGTCAATGATGGATCTACTGACAGGACTGCGGAAATCATTAAATCATTTAAAGATCCCAGGGTTCAATGTATCTCGCAGAAAAATGCGGGTGTGGCGGCTGCACGGAACAAAGGGCTGCATTTTGCAAAAGGAGAATTCGTTGTTTTTTTTGATGCCGATGATATCATGACCCCCGAATTTTTGAGTGAAAGAGTAAAAGCTCTCGTGGGTGATTTTAAGACAGGCTATGTTGGAGGAATGGTAGAGACTTTCCCTGTCAAAGCAAAAATAAAGAAGGCAGCAGCATCAGACCCGGTCAATGAAATACTTTTTTTCAATGCCTCTTTTGCTACTGTTCCGTCTAATTATATGTTCCGGAAAAAAATATTGATCGATAACGACATAAAATTCAACAGGGAGCTCAGTAGCAGCGCTGACCGGTTCTTTATCCTCGAAGTGTCAAGGTTTACCCGCGGAAAGAACCTGGCGGGAGAGAATGGAAAGCTGTTATATCGTTTTACAAGCCAAAGCATGTCGAACCATGTAACGCCCGGGTTGATCATGGACAACGAAAAATTTTATTACGAGTTAAAACGGAAAAATCTTCTGCCGCAGGGAAAAGTCCAGAAGTTCAAAAGCTTCTATTTCCTTTCGCTGGCAAAAGGTTTTGGACTGGTGAGATACTGGAAAAGAGTATTGAAGTACCTGGTGATGTCGTTTGTCAATCATCCCGTTTTTTTTACAATAAGTTTTGGAAAAAGTATCATGGCATTCCCTGGTTCCAGGGGGCTGAAATAAAATTATCCTGTTTCTTTCTCCGTACCTGTTTAAATAGCTTTTTATCTTATGTCATCAGAAAGACAACCTGTAGAATCAGCCGGCCGCTGGTGGGGTGAACATATACATAGGTACAACGAAGCTTTGCAGCATATTAATCCCAACGATAGTGTGCTTGACATAGCCTGCGGCACCGGTTTTGGCACCGATATCATTGCCGGTAAAACCAATGGCAAGGTAGTCGGCGGGGATATTGCCGCCGATGCGATAGCCGAATGCAAAAACCATTGGAGTAAGCCTAACCTCGACTTCAAAGTGCTGGATGGCACCCAACTGGCTTTCCCGGATCATTATTTCGATAAGATCGTTTCGTTTGAAACAATCGAGCATACGGGTCAATACAGGCAAATGGTAGCTGAGTTTTCCCGCGTGCTGAAACCCGGTGGAATGTTAATTCTGTCGACGCCCAACCGCGAAGTCATGAGTCCCGGTGGGATTATTGTGAACCCTTACCACATTCAGGAATTTACCTATGACGAACTGAAGCAGTTGCTGGAATCTTCGTTTTCGAGAGTACAGATGACCGGCCAGCGTTACCGGCGCTATGATGAAAAGACTTTTCGTCGCAGCGTGGGCAAACTGTTCGAGAAATTATTTCTTAGTTTCGGCATTCGTAAGCTTCCGTATAGTTGGAGAAGCTGTTTTATGAAAACATTTTTTGGTTACCCGCTTTACCCGCTGGAAACGGATTTTACACTGGAAAAAGAGGTGCCGCGGATAAAGGGAGAGTGCCCGGTCCAATTCGCCATATGCCAGAAATAATGATTGCAGCTCTTAAAAAAATCTAAAACAATCTGATCGCATGAAAATACTAATAACAGGAGGTGCAGGCTTTGTCGGTTCTTCACTCGCCGATTCCCTCCTACAGAAAAGAAACTACGAGATAGTCCTTGCGGATAACCTGCTTACAGGCAGGATGGAAAACCTGCCGCAACATCCGAATTGCCGTTTTATAAAATGCGATGTCAATAACTATAATGATATAGCTGCTATCTGCCTGGCTTTCCGGTTCGATTATGTTTTTCATTATGCGGCTGTGGTGGGGGTGAAACGCACGCTCGAGAACCCGGTAATGGTATTGAATGACCTGCAGGGCATTAAAAATGTACTTGACCTCTGCAAGAACACCGGGGTGAAAAGGGTTTTCTTTTCGTCGTCGTCAGAGGTGTATGGAGAACCAGTTCAATTGCCGCAGCATGAACACACTACACCCCTGAATTCAAGGCTTCCCTACGCAGTCATAAAAAATGTCGGTGAATCATTTTGCCGTTCGTATTACCAGGAATACGGGCTTGAGTATACTTTATTCCGGTTCTTCAACACCTATGGACCCAAACAAAGCTCCGACTTCGTTATATCAAAATTCATTGACGCGGCACTGAAGGGAAAGGATATCACCATCTATGGCGATGGATCGCAGACACGAACATTTTGTTATATAAAGGACAATGCGGATGCCTGTATCAGCACGCTGGAAAACCCGGTATTCATCAATGACGTAGTAAATATTGGCAACGACGAAACCTACACCATCATTGACCTGGCCTCGCTCATCATCGAACTGACAGGTTCCGATTCGAAAATAGTTCATCTTCCCCCGTTGCCGGAAGGGGATATGACTCGCAGGCAACCGGACATTTCAAATATGAAACAATTGCTTAACCGTCCTTTTACTCCTTTGCACGAAGGGCTTTTAAAAGTTATTGAAAGCAGGAGACAACTGGTTCTCGCTTAAAAAATTCTATGCCTACAATATTAGTTACTGGCGGTTGTGGTTACATAGGCTCTCACACGATCGTCGACCTCGTAGAAAACGGGTATGATGTGATTTCTGTTGATAACAATTCACGCTCAGGCACCCGTTTGCTGGAAGGGGTAAAGAAAATTATTGGCCGGGATATAACAAATTACACGGTTGATCTTTGCGATTTTGAAGCCACGCGAAAAATATTCCGGCAACATAAGATTGATGGCATTATTCATTTCGCGGCCTTTAAATCGGTGGAAGAATCCGTCCAGGCGCCACTTCTTTATTTCCAGAACAATCTTATTTCCCAGATTAATATCCTGCGCTGTACCGAAGAATTCAATGTCTCCTGTTTTGTATTTTCTTCTTCCTGCAGTGTATATGGTAACGCCGATGTAATTCCCGTTACCGAAGAGACACCGTTGAAGAAAGCCGAGTCTCCTTATGGCAGGACCAAGCAAATCGGCGAGGATATGATCATGGATGTCTCAAAGGTCTCGGACACCCGGTTTATCCTGTTACGCTATTTTAACCCGACCGGGGCACACCCTTCCGCCATTATCGGCGAGGTTCCCTTCGGCCGGCCTTCCAATCTTGTTCCTGCTATTACTCAATCCGCGGCGGGCAAAATTCCGGCATTGAAAGTATATGGCAGCGATTATGACACGAAAGACGGGTCATGTATCAGGGATTTTGTGCACGTTTGCGATATTGCACATGCTCATACTTTGGCGATCGATTATCTCACGAATAAAACGAGCAAATCCGGCTGCGATATTCTTAACCTTGGCACAGGAAATGGAGTAACTGTGCTCGAAGCGATCGCAGCATTTGAACGGGTGACGGGTGTAAAGCTAAATTATACGATTGCAGAAAGAAGACCGGGCGATGTGGTCGCGGTATATGCTAATAACGACAAGGCAAGGAAATTACTTCAGTGGTCGCCGAAGTTTAGCCTGGATGATATGATGAGAACTGCATGGAATTGGGAAATAGTCCTAGGTAAAACTTCTTAGTTTGGTAGTGGTTTATCAGTAAAATTACTTGGTGAATCGGAGAAGCACTCAAAACCCAAGGGAACAAGTGCGTAATTTTAATCTGATTCTAAATCAGTTATTTTCTTAATTAAGGTATTTTTTACCAATTTTGCTCCCCAACAGGGAACACCAATATCCACCTAAAATTCAGTCCCGGATGAAAAAAAGGATTCTATTTGCAGCGAAGATCATTTTTTTGTTTCTGTTTGTCCTCTCTCTGCTTGCGACATTACTACAATTTACAGGGAAATCAAACCCGCTGACCCGCTTCAATAAGCCCGCCCCGGTATACAATAAAATTGAATCTTTCGATCCTACACTTTCACGGCTCAACTCTGTTCAGAAGCTCGAACAATACTGCGATAGTGTTTATAGTGAAAGAATCTTGGTCGACAATACAACGAATTTTGAAAGAACATATACAGATGTCGTTTCGGAAGTGGTGAGAAACAGGTTCTACCACGGTTACTCCGCTTATGGGTTTAGTGATAACTATCTGGCTTCAGCAGTCGCGGGAGTTACAATCCCCGGTTTGAGCTCCCTGGTGATACCTGATGAAATAATGAAGTATCCTTATGCCGCCTGTAGCCAGCAAGCCATGATAGAAATGCAGGTGCTCGAAGACAAAGGATTTAAAACCCGCAAAATCTTATTCCACGGTAAAACGTATGGAGGCCATTTTGCTTTCGAGGTTTTTTATGAAGGGGCCTGGCATTTTCATGATCCTAATATGGAACCTGATAATGCGCTGCTTGCCAGTTATGGCATGCCTACTATCGATTTCCTGGCACATCACCCCGATCTCGTGGTGAAAGCCTATAGCCGTTATCCCAAGGCCCAGATGCTGGATATAATTCTCAATTATTCTTACGGACCCGTCAATACATTCCCGGCAAAGAAAGCTATGGTGTTTCACAAAGCCACCCGGTTTTTGTCTTACACCATCTGGCTGTTCTTCCTGGCCGGTTTTATAGTTACCGGACGTGCATACAGACGCCTCAAAAATCAAAAGGCTGTTCATTCAATGGCTCCTGTACGTCAGCTAAAGCCAACGCCCGCTACGATGTACCCGGCTTACAATGTCCAGGGTCAATAACAAATAATCTGCCTGCGAATCGAAATTCCGAACCGGGACGCAACCTGGCTGTTAATTATCTTATTCCTGACAGTTTCCCTGAAACAGCGATATATCCTGAAAAAATTATCTTCCTTTACTTTGCTATATGTGTGGAATAACCGGTTTTATCAGTAACAGGTGGTCACAAACGCACCTCGAGCGAATGACCTGTAAACTGGCTCATCGCGGTCCCGATGCTAATGGATATTATAGCGATCCGGCCCAGGGACTTGGTCTTGGTCACCGGCGTCTTAGCATTATTGATCTCTCAGAAGCTGCCAACCAGCCGTTTTATTCTCATGACCGTCGTTATATAATGGTATTTAACGGCGAGGTATTCAATTACCAGGAGATTGCCGCTAAATATAATATCCAGCAACGCACCCATTCCGATTCGGAAGTGATACTCGAAGCCTTTGCATTAAAAGGCGTGGAAGCCGTGCAGGATTTTAATGGCATGTTCTCGCTGGCGATCTGGGATACACAAAAAAAAGAGCTATTTCTTATCCGCGACCGCTTTGGCGTAAAGCCACTGTTGTATTACTGGGATAAAAAGGACCTGGCTTTTGCATCCGAATTAAAAGCATTGCTCGAACTCGATATCGTGAAAGAGCTCAACCAGCGTTCCCTGCAGGATTATTTCTTCCTGGAATATATCCCCGGTGATGAAAGTATCATTAGAAATATATTCAAACTGCCCAATGGGCATTACCTGAAGATGAGTGCGGGCAGCGCCCCGGAGATCAGGCAATACTATTCCATTTTTGATAAACTAAATACATCATTAAAAGGTATCAGCGAAGAAAAAGCGCTGGATGAATTCGAGGCATTGCTTTCATCTTCGGTTAAACTGCGGCAGATATCCGATGTGCCTATCGGCGCTTTTTTAAGCGGTGGAACTGACTCCTCGCTGATCTGTGCGCTGTTTCAGAAACAAAATACGCTTCCCATCAATACTTTTACCATCGGCTTTGACGTAAAGCAATTTGATGAGACGGTGTATGCAAACCGGGTAGCCGAACATCTTAAGACGGCTCACCGCCAGTTTCACCTGACCGATAAAGAATCAATTTCAATCGTTGATAACCTGGCGACTTATTACGACGAGCCGTTTGCGGCTCCTTCCTGCATCCCGAGCTATCTTGTTTGCAACAAGGCAAGAAGCATGGTCACCGTGGCCCTTAGCGGCGATGGCGGCGATGACTTTCCAGCACAGTGGGATCCGAAGCTTGGAATTCACGTGACTTGAAGTCGCG
>JADMIO011403889.1_pt1 | contig 25492 bp, 20 predicted proteins | sample 8958161 | NCBI WGS metagenome assembly JADMIO01 (sample SAMN16585339, study PRJNA669376) | soil metagenome | isolation source: Crop rotation soil | place: USA: Cullars Rotation, Alabama | collected 2011
GGGAGGCGAAGCCCACCTCCGCGGAGTTCGACCGCGTCCTCCAATTGTTGCGCTCCCGCCATCCGGTCGACTTCAGCCACTTCAAACGGGCCAGCATCGAGCGGCGCATCCTGCGGCGCGTCCTCCTGGGAAACCACGACGGCCTGAGCGGCTACGCCGATTCCCTCGACCATGACGGAGCGGCCGTGGAGACGCTGTATCAGGACCTTCTGATCGGCGTGACCTCGTTCTTTCGCGAGCCGGAGCGGTTCGAGGCGCTGAAGACGGTCGCTTTTCCCGCCATCGTGCAGAACCGCGGCGCCGCGGACAGCCTGCGGGTCTGGGTGGCCGGCTGCTCGACGGGAGAGGAGGTCTACTCCCTGGCCATCACCCTGCTCGAGCTCCTGGACGGCCGCGATGCGCCGCCCCTCGTCATCTACGGAACTGACATCAACGAGCAATCGCTCCGCAAGGCGCGGGCCGCGGTCTACACCCGTCGCGCCCTGAGCGGCGTGACGCCGGAGCGGCTAGCGCGATTCTTCACGCCGGCGCCCGGCGGCTACAAGATCGCCAAGCCGCTGCGGGAGCTCTGCATCTTCGCCGCGCACGACGTGACGCGCGACCCTCCCTACTCGCGGATCGATCTGCTGACCTGCTGCAACGTCCTGATCTACTTCGACCCGGAGCTCCAGAAGAAAGCGGTCTCGCTGCTGCAGTACGCGCTGGCGCCGGGCGGATTCCTGATGCTGGGAAGCTCGGAGAGTCTCCGCGGCACGACCAGCCAGCTCACCCCCGTCTCGGCCAAGCCGCTGATCTACCGCAAGCGCCAGACGGCAGACGCACTGGCCGGCTTCGACGCCGCACCGCGGTCGTTGCCCTCCATTGCCGTCGCGGCGTCGCCCGCGCCGGTCGTGCCGCGCGCGGCCAGCGAGGACGATGCCTTCCTGGCCTCCCATCTCGCTCCGTGCGGCGTGCTGATCAACGAACAGATGGAGATCACCCGCATTCGCGGCGAAATCGCGCCGTTCATCGCGCTGGAGCCGGGAGAGGCGTCCTTCAATCTCTTCGGTCTGGTCCGGCATCACGAGGTCCTGGCCGTGCTGCGACCGGCCGTCCGTCTCGCCTTTCGGGGGATGACTGCCGTCCGCCGGGAAGGGATCCTGGTCACGGACGGCGACGTTCGGCGCACCGTCGCCTTTGACGTGATTCCTCATGGCGCCCCTCCGCCCGGCCATGCTCGCTGTTGGATCGTGTTTACCGGCAGCCCTGTCGCCGCGGAGCGCGCGCCGGCATCGGCAGCCAAGCGGACGGAGATCGACGGCCTGCGGGACGCGCTGGCCGCGGCCATCGAAGATCGCGAGCAAATGGCCGATGACGCCTCCGCCGCGGCCGAGGAAGCGCAGTCGAGCGATGAAGAGCTCCGCAGCGCGAACGAGGAGCTGGAAACCGCAAAGGAGGAGCTGCAATCGGCGAACGAGGAGCTGAGCACGCTCAACGACGAGCTGCGCCTCCGCAACACGGCCCTGGTCAGGATGAACGACGACATCGAGAACGTCCTCGGCGCCGTGGAGATCCCCATTCTCTTCGTCGGCATCGACCTGACGGTGCGCCGCTTCAACGTCACCGCCGGATCGCTGCTCAACCTTCGTCCGGAGGCCGTCGGGCGGCCGCTTCGCGAGGCGAAGGCCGGCATCGACGTCGCCCGTCTGGAGGCGCTGGTCGGAGTGGTCATGGAAACGGGCCAGGACGCCGACGTGGAGATCCAGGACGCGGCGGACGACTGGCGGCTGTTGCGCATTCGCGCCTACCGCACCTCGGGCGGCCGGATCGACGGCGCCATCGTGGCGGTCCTCGACATCGACGTGCTCAAGCGAAGCGTTCTGGTGGCCGAGGAAGCGACGCGCGCGGCCAACATGCTCTCCAAGGCCAGCGCCCTGCTCTCGTCGTCGCTCGATTACGAGACGACGCTGGAGTCTCTGACCCGCCTGTCCACGGCGGCCTTCGCCGATTGGTGCGCGGTGGATCTGGTCAATGAGGACGGCTCGATCCGCCACCTCACTCACCGTCACGCACGCCAACCCGATCCTGCGCGACCTGGCCGTGCAGTTCCAGCAGACGGTCTTCAGCGAGCCGGAGCACGCGCCGGGCGCGCCGCAGGCGCTGATCCTGCGCAAGTCGGTGCTGCTCACCGACATCGCGGAATCGGACCTGACCGGTATTCAGCCGGAAGCGAAGATCATGCAGCTCATCGGCGCGCTCGGCGTGCGGTCGCTCATCAGCGTTCCGTTGATCGTCCGCGACAAGGTGCTGGGCACCACCACGTTCTCCTCCTCGCGGCGGCGATACGACGAGATCGACCTGCGGCTGGCCGAGGAGATGTCGCAGCGCGCGGCCGTGGCCATCGATACCGCCATGCTGTTCCGCGAGGCGCAGAGCGCCAACCAGTACAAGGACGCATTCCTCGGCACCGTCGCCCACGAGCTGCGCACCCCTCTGACCTCCATCATCGGCTGGGTGCAATTGGCGAAGAACAGTCCGGACATGTCCGGCGAAGCCATCGCCCGCGTCGACGAGAGCGCCGCCCTGCTGCGGGTGTTCGTGGAAGACCTGCTCGACGTGACGCGCATTCGGGAGCAGAAGCTGCGCATGGAGATGGAGGACGTCGTCCTGGCCGCCGTGGTCCGGTCGGCAATCGAGATGACCACCCCCACGGCGAGCCAGCGCGGCTTGCGCATCAGCCAGCACCTGGCGCTCGATTCCGCGCTGCTGCGCGGGGATCGCGTGCGGCTGTTGCAGGTCGTGTGGAATCTGCTGAGCAACGCGATCAAGTTCACCCCTGTCGGCGGCCAGATCGACGTCCGGCTCGAACGGGAGGGCAACGACGCTCGCCTGTCGGTCAGCGATACCGGCGTCGGACTCAGCGCCGACTTCGCGCCGCAGGTCTTCGAGCTGTACCGTCAGGCCCCCACGGCGCTCCACATGCCCGGACTGGGGATCGGCCTGTCGATCGTCGCGCAGATCGTGAAGCTCCACGGAGGAACGGTGCGCGTGGAAAGCCCGGGGATCGGATACGGATCGACGTTCATCGTCATGCTCCCGCTGCTCCTGCCGGCGTCATCATCCGGCCACGGCCGCTCCGGGCGCCGCTCCGGCAGAACCCGCCGCGCCGAACCGGCGGTTGCGGCCACACCCGAAACGGAGGATGGATCATGAGACAGCAGGTTCGAGTGACGGCCGGAAAAGTCCAGCGCAGCGAAGAATTGCTCCCCGGTGAAAAAGAGGCGGCGGCGAGCTTCCTCCGCGAGAACCCGGCCTTCGGCAACCCGCATGTCGTTCGCTGCGACTGGTGTCATGAGACCAGAACGCTGTTCCGCGATGAGAACGATCCTCTGTTCGCGCGCACCGCTCACGGGTGGCTGTGCCAGTCGTGCGACATCCGAGCCGCCAGTCAGGAAGTAAGGCTTTGAAATGATCGGGATCGGGCGTCTAATTCGCGCCGCGAAGAGATCGTTTCGCGCCGTTTGGGCGCGACAGACGCTTCACGCAATCACGCGGCGGTGAGGGCCCGGATGATCTCCTCGGCGAGAAGTGCAGGGTCGAGCGGCTTGGCGACGAATCCATTGAAGCCGGCGGCCAGTACGCGTGCGCGGCTGGCTTCGTCGGCGTAGCCGCTCACAGCGAGAGCAGGGAACGTAGCACTCTTGAGACCGCGAAGGGAGTGCAGGAGGGAGATCCCGTCGTTCCCCGGCATTTCGATGTCGGTGATCAAAATCTCAGGTTCGAAGGTGAGCAGCGCTGCCTCGGCATCGGTCGCGGAGGATGCGGTGGCGACATTCGCGCCGAAGGTGCCGAGGACGGTTGCCAGAAGAGTGCGGGTCGCCTCATCGTCTTCGACGAGGAGCACGCGGAGCGACTGGAGCCTCTCATGGGGACGCTGCTTGGGACGCGACTCCGCAGGGCGCCGATTCTCGGTGAGCTTCGGCAACGTGACGGTGAAGGTCGATCCCTTCCCGCGGCCGCCGCTGGCTGCGGCGATTGAGCCGCCGTGCATCTCCACGAGCTCTTTGGCGATGGCCAGGCCGAGTCCGAGGCCGGTGCGTCCGCGCACGGCCGTGGCAGCCTGACGAAAACGTTCGAACACCAGCGGCAGGAACTCGGAGGCGATGCCTTCGCCGCTGTCCTCGACCGTCAGCATGACATTGTCGGCATCGCGGTCGGCGAGGCGGACGCGCACGACACCGCCCGGCGGGGTGAATTTGACGGCGTTGCTGAGCAGATTCCAGAAAACCTGCTGTAGTCGCGAGGCGTCTCCGATGACCATGGCCTCTTCGGCGCGGATGTCGACTTGCAGAGAATGCCGTTTGCCTTCGGCGGCAGGTCGGATCGCCGCAATCGCTCCCCGCGCGATGTCGGAGAGACGGACTTGCGCTGTATTGAGGTGCAGCTTTCCAGTGACGATCCGCGAGACGTCGAGCAGATCGTCGATGAGCTTGGCCTGCGCTTCACCACTCTGCCGAATGGTTCGCACTCCGAGTGCGATGTGCTCGGGGTCGAGGTCGCCGACCTGCAGCAGGTGAGCCCATCCGAGAATGGCCGTCATCGGCGTGCGCAACTCGTGGGAGAGGTTTGCGAGGAACTCGTCTTTGGCTCGATTCGCCTCCTGCGCATTGCTGTAGAGGCGAGCGTTGTCGATTGCCAGCGCGGCGCGGCGCGCGACCTCCTCGGCGAGAGCGACATCGTCCGGGTCGAATCGCGCTCGCACGCCTGTTCCGAGGAAGGTGAGGACGCCGAAGGTCGTGCCGCGGCTGCGCATCGGGACCGAGATGAAGCAGCGGATCCCCATCGAGAGCAGTGCTTCCCGATGGTCGTCGTCGCGGCTCACCGCAATCAGCACGTCGTCGGCCACGTCGTTCATCAGGAACGACGTTCCGCGCGCGAAGGTCTGCGACACGCCGTAGGGCGCGCTCTTCGGCGCGTAGGCGCGCCGCAGTCGGCGCGCGATGGATTCGTTCTCCTCACCCGGGGGATGGGCCACTGCGATGCGCCGGAATCCGCCGTCGGACTCGACCAGATCGATGAAGCACCAGTCGGCGAACGTCGGAACGACCAGATTGCTGATGGCGCGCAGCGTGTCCTCGTAATCGAGCGAGCGGCCGAGGATCTCGCCGGCCTCGGCGAGGAACCGCGCGGTGCGCTCGGCGGTTTTCCGCTCGGTGATGTCGTACACCGAGGCGAGAAACCCGGGCGGCCCTCCCGGTTGTTGAAAAGGAGAGATGAGAACGAGCGCGTCGAAGCGTTGTCCGTCCCTTCGCCGAAAACGCAGCTCATATCCCGCCGGATTGGACCTTCCGGCGATGACCTCTTCGAACGCGGCCTGGATGTTGGCGCCGTCCTCCGGCGCCCAATACTCGAAGGGAGGAGTTTTGCCGACCAGCTCCGCCTCACTCCAACCGACCATTGCGGCGAAGGCGCGGTTGACGTAGGTCTGCCGCCCATGAATGTCCACCACCGCGACCCCGGCGCGCATCGAGTCTTCGATGGCGCGCCGGAACGCCGACTCCGCGGCGGCGGCCGCTTCCGCGCGCTTCCAATCCAGCCACGTCGACGCCTGATTTGCCGCCACGCGCAGAATGAGCCGCTCGATCTCGGTCGGAAAGTCAGGCCGGCATGCAGCGACGACGAACCGGTCGGCCGAATGATACGAAAGCGCGAAGGTGAGGAGCCGAATGTCGGGCTCGCCCGATCGTGCGACGGTCTTTCCGTTGCCATGCGGAGCATCAGCGGCGGCCGCCCGCAAGCAACGCTCCACCTCCCGGTCGCCTTGGTGTTTGAGGCGCAGGATGTCGCTGCCTTGATGCGACGGAGCGATCAGGTAGACACCTTCGACGTCGATCATGCGGCAGATCACGTCGACGAGATCAGTGCAGATCTGGTGCGGTTCATAAGCCGCCCAGACCGTCGGCAACATCGTGAGGGCCACGACGTCGCGCAGCGAGCGGCGCAACGCGTCGAGGTCGCGGCCGCCCTCGGCCCCGGGATCAGGATGCGTCATTGGCCGCGCGCCGCCGCCGGAGCTCGGCGAGCATTTCATCCGGCGGTACGAAGAAAGGGTTCTCCTGCAGCAACCCGCCGATGATCACCATCGGGTGGGTCCTCATGATGTCCATCACCACGCCCCCGCCAAACTTGGCGAGATCGTACGTTCACGTCACGGCGTCGTCGTACTTCGGCAGAACATAGTTCAACCGGGTCTCGTACTCGACGATGTCTTCAACGCCCGGCCGGTCCTCGAGCGCCCACTCCATGTTCGCCACCAGCCGCGTGAGGGGGAATCCCTCCTCTTTGCCCGCGGTGAGCACCTCCTCGATCAGGGCCAGCATGGCGTTCTGATCGAAATGGCCGCCGCGGAGGTAGGCGTCCTGCCAGCGGAGAACCGTCAGTTGTCCGCGCTGTTCGGCAGCCTCCGCGTCGATCCCGCCTTCGCGCAGGCGCTCCATGTGCTCGTGCCGGTGGTTCGGATCGACAATGTGGAACGCGCGGTCACCATGCTCGAACCCTTCGGCGATGAAGGGCATCAATACCCTGTACTCCTCATCGCGGGTGTGAAAAAACGCGCAGACGTGACGGGCGCGATCGAGCACCGATCCTGCCAGATGGACGGAGCGATCCTCCGCGGCAATATCCATGTTGCCTCCTTGCACTGAAACGGCTTTTCGCATGAAGCTCTGGCCGAGACGACGATCATCCGCGGCTGGGGTCGTGGCCGCTCAATCGCTGCGGCTACCTTCGACAACCGCCCCAGCAGCGCCTGCGTGTCGGCATCGTCGTCGACGATGAGGATGCGCATGCACTGCCCCCCTTGCGCTGCGACAACATGCACGAAGCATGACAGCCGGGGCAACTGCGCGACTCGTCGGCCGTCGGTTAGAATCGACCCAAGTGATGCATCGCCGTCGTGTACTGGTTGTCGAAGATGACGGCGCCATCCGCGCGCTGATCAAGTTTCTCGTCCAGCGGGAAACCTGGACGGCCGACGAGGTATCGGACGGCGCTGAGGCGCTCAGCAGGATTCAGAACAACCAATACGACGCGATCGTGCTGGATCTCATGCTCCCTAGTCTGTCGGGCGAAGCGATCCTTGCGGAGCTTCGCGGCTCGATTCCAGGCGAGCTTTGTCGGATCGTCGTTGTCACCGCCTCGCCGGGCTCTGTTCAGAAAATCGACACCAGCGGAGTGGGAGCCGTCCTGATCAAGCCGTTCGACATCGACCAACTGCTGGATGCGCTGCGCCGATGCACGCCACGTGACGATGAGAAACGATAACGATACGAACAACGCCCCCCTTATTCTCGTGGTCGAGGACGACGATCACATTCGAATGCTCCTCGCACCTGTTTGGCCTGAGTCGTGTGCCGGTGCACCTTCTTTCAGCCTGATTTCAGCGGGGGAGTACGGCTACGCCGGCTGGCAGGACCTCACCGCCGAGGTGAGCAAACGCCTCGGCCGCGGCCTGGAGTGGGCGGTGGCGCAGGCCCGGCGCGTCATTCACGACAATGACGTCGAGCGCCTGAAGCAACTGCTGGCTGAATACCCGGCGCTGCTTTCCTGGCAAGGCGACGACCCTGACGACAGCCTGCTGGGAATCGCCACGAGCTCCTACGGCGACAGCTTCGACCCGGAGAGGGAACGGTGCTTCACCCGCGCGGCGTGCGCCGAGCTGCTGATCGACGCCTGCGCGATCGTGATGCCATCGGTATGCGAGAGCCTCCTCCAGTCCCGCGCCCGGGGACTGCTGCAGCTGTTTCAGCGCACAAGCCTGCTTCCGCGCACGCTCAAATTCCTTGCGGCGCTCGGCGATGGCGACGCCGTTCGCGCCTTTCTGGATGAGAGCGGGCCCGATCTGGCGACCGTCAACGAGGCCTTCCTGTACGCCTGCCGCTTCGAGCACGAGGCCGTCGCGTCGTTCCTGCTGGAGCGATGCATCGCCCTCGATCCCGAGCTCGGCGAGCGCGTCGGGGGAAGCGCGGACCGTCTCGCCTTCATCCGATACCTCATCGCCGAGCGAGCGCTGGAATTCGTGCACGCCACTCCGGACGGACCGTGGCAGGCGTTCCTCATGGAGCAGGTTATGCGCGCCATCCACGACGGCGACCTGACGGCGTTCGTCCGCGGATTGCAGCGCGAGCCGTGGCTGCTCGGGGAAGCCTGCGTGGGGTTTCAGATCGGGCTCATCGAGCGGGCGACGCTGCGCGATCGCGAAGCATTCATCGTCGCCCTTCTCGATCTCGAGCCCGCGCTGTTGCGGCGCCAGCCGCCGCGATCGCAAGCCATCGAGCTCGCCCTCACCTATGCGAAGCCTCACCTCATTCCCGTGCTCACCCGCATCTGGCCGCTGCCGGACGATCTGCCGCACGCGGCAGGCATAGGAAATCTCCCGCGGGTGAAGCAGTGGCTCGACGAATCCGGCGCTCCCGCCGCGCAGCAGGTTCTCGACACGGCGCTCGCCTGGTCCGTCATCAACCGTCACTTCGAGGTGGCCGACTTCCTCCTCGCGCACGGCGCGGATATCAACACCACGTGGAGCTCCCATGAGCCGGCGAGCATCCTGCACGAGCTGGTCTTCCACGGGAACTACGAGTCGATGCGATTCCTCATCGACCGCGGCATCGACATGACCATCAAGGACTACCGCTGGAACAGTACGGCGCAGGGTTGGGCGTTCTACGCCGCGAAGGATCTGGAGATGGCCCGGTGGCTGGAGGAGGCGGAACGGCAACGAGGCACCAAGGCGAGCTAGTTCGGCCGGCGGCCGTGTGATTACATTTAGGCGATGCTTTCCGGCCGTGCTTTCCGAAACCTCACCGGCTGGGTCATCGCCATCGGCGGCGCGGCGGCCGTCACGGTGGCCGGCCGGGCGGCCGGCGTCAATCCGAACACCGCGGGATTCGCCTTTCTCATCGTCGTCCTTCTCTCCTCGCTGCGCGGCGGTCTGGTGGTGGGGCTCGTGGCCTCGGTCGTGGCCACGCTCTGCTACAACTACTTCTTCTTCCCGCCCGTCCACACCTTCACCATCGCCGAGCCGTCGAACTGGGTGGCGCTCGCCGCGTTCCTCGTCACCTCGGTGATCGTCAACCGGCTGGTCATCGACGCGCGCATCCAGGCCGAGCGCGCCGAGCGCCGCCGCAAGGAGCTGGAGACGCTGTACGCCCTGAGCGTCGAGCTGCTCACGGCGACCGGCCGGGCCGAAGCGCTCGGCGAGGCGACCGGCCGCGCGTTGACGCTCCTCGGCGCCCGGGATGGAGGCCTCGTCCTCTTCGACGGCACTCCGTTCCGGCAGAACGTCGTCTGGTGGTCGGGGGAGAAGCCGGACGAGATCGAGGACCTTATCGCCGGCATCGGAAGGCACAAGGAGCCGTTGGAGTTTCCCGCGCTCGCGGGCCGCGACGTCTATCTGCCGCTCCTGGTCGGCGGCAGGACGATGGGCGCGCTCGTGGCTCGCGGCACCGAGGCATCGACGCCGGCCCTCGTGTCCGCGGCCGGCCTGATCGGCCTGGCGGTGGAGCGCGAAAAACTGATCGAAGATCAGGCGCACCTGCAGGCCCTGCGGGAGAGCGAGACGCTGAAGACGTCCCTCCTCCGCGCGATCTCGCACGACCTGACCACGCCGCTCACGGCGATCACCATTCACACCGAGGCCTTGCGCCGCAAGGCGGGGCGCGACGCGGAGCTGAAGGAGCCGGTGGCCGGCATCAGCGGCGAGACCGGACGGCTGCGGCGGCGCATCGACAATCTCCTTTCCATGGCCCGCCTGGAGGCCGGCGCGAAGCCGCGGCGCGAGCCGACGCCGCCCGCCGATCTGTTCCGCGCCGTCCGGGAGAACCTCCCGCTCGTCTTTCAATCGCGGCCGGTGACGGTGCATGTGGCGGACGACTGTCCGGACGCGAACGTCGATCCGTCGCTGGCGCTGGAGATCCTGGTCAACCTGATCGAGAACGCGCATCGCGTCTCGCCGCCGGACGCTCCGCTCGAGCTGCTGGCCCGGCCGCATCCGCTCGATCCCGGACAGGTGCGCATCGAGGTGCTCGACCGCGGACCCGGTCTTCCGGACGGCGTCGCCGACGCCGAGGGGAACCTGCTGGCAGGCGCCACGGACGACATCGCCCAGCGCGGCCTCGGACTGGAGATCGCGCGCAGCCTGGCCCAGGCGAACGGCGGCTCGATCGGCATCACGCCGCGGCCGGGGGGAGGGACGATCGCCCGGCTCGATGTTCCGGCCGCGCCGCTGCCGCAGGTGGAGGGCTCATGACCATTCCGTCGCTCATCCTCGTCGTCGACGACGACCCGGCGATCCGCGAGTCGATGGCCCGCGAGCTCCACGCGAGCGGATACACCACCGTCCTGGCCAACAATGGGATGGACGGCATCCGGGCCTTCGAGAAGCACGCTCCCGACGTCGTGCTGACCGACCTGTCCATGCCCCGGTCGGACGGATTCGAGCTGATCGTCGCCATCCGGGCCACGGCGCGCACCCCGATCATCGTTCTCTCCGTTCGGGGCAATGACGCCGACAAGATCCGGGCGCTCGATCTCGGGGCGGACGATTTCGTGACCAAGCCGTTCTCGTTCGGCGAGCTGCTGGCGCGGATTCGGGCCCAGCTCCGGCGCCTCGGCGGCACGACGGCGACCACGCTGCAGTTCGACGACCTGACCATCGATCTCGAACGGCGCCGCGTCGTCCAAGGCGGCCGCGAGGTCCGGCTCACGCCGACCGAATACGCGTTGCTCGAGCTCCTCGCCTCGAACGCGGGCAAACCGATGTTCACCGATCACATCATCGCCCGCGTCTGGCGCGACGCGCCGGGCACGACCGCCGACACCGTGCGGGTGCACATGGTCGCGCTTCGCAAGAAGATCGAGCCGAACCCCTCCTCCCCGCGCTACATCGTCACCGAGCCGTGGATCGGCTACCGGTTCATCGCCGAGCCGCTGAGCTGAGCGTCATCCTGAGCCGCGCAGACGGCGAAGGATCTCGTCGACGAGATCCTTCCCCTTCGCTTCGCTCAGGGTCAGGATGACGCGGCCGAGCCGCTGTCTTAATGCTTTCTTAGCGCAACATTTCGCCCTTCCGACGCCGATCCTTCGCCTTCCTTAGCGAGCGCGCACGGGCGGGCGCGTTGAAGGAGTCATGGCCACCATGACTCACCCCTTTCCGCGAGCTTTTGCCTACCGGCTCCATCATCCGCTGACCACCGCGGTCCTGGTCGTGCTCTTCTGGCTGGCGGCCGCCGCGCTCGTGGTGACCGTGCACCTGGTGATCGAGCCGCAATCGCTCCTGGGCGGAGCGGCGTTGACGATCGCCGCGATCTTCCTGGCGGCATATTGCTATACCCGCTTCTGCGCCTGCCGTGCGGGAGTGTCGCACGCGCTGGGAGTGGGCATCGCGTGGCTGGTCCTCTCCATCGCCGTGGAGATGGTGCTGACCACCCGCCTCGGGCACGGCTGGTTCTCCCTCCTCGGTCCCCCCGGCGCGCCGCTGCTGCGCAACGTCTATATGTTCGTCTGGATCTTCGCCCCGGCGTTCTTCGCCCGTCGTGAGGAATGTCCTGCCGACTGAGCAATCCCCGATGAAGTGGCCGCTGGTCTTGCGGACGGCCGTGGGAGTCCTGGCCGTCGCCGCGCTGACGTTCGTTGCCAGGCAGCTCGATGCGAATGCCACGACCATCGGCTTTGCGTACCTCGTCCTCGTGCTGGCCATCTCCGTCTGGGGCGGACTGGCCGTGGGCCTGTTCGTTTCCGTCGTGGCCACCACCTGCTTCAACTTCTACTTCCTCCCGCCGCTCGGCACGCTGACCATCCAGGATCCGGCGAACTGGGTGGCGCTGGCCTCCTTCTTTCTCGCCTCGCTGATCGCCAGCCGCCTGGTGGTCAACGCCCGGACGCAGGCCGAGACCGCGGAGGGGCGGCAGCGCGAGCTCCAGGCGCTGTATGCGCTGAGCATCGACGTCTTCGCCGCGACCAGCGAAGTCGGCGCGCTCACCGAGGCTACTACGCGTGTGCTGACCAACGTCGGGGCCGAGGCGGGGGGGCTCATCCTGTTTGGCGAGAGCACGCAGGTGCAGCGCGTCGTCTGCTGGCTCGGCGAGCGCAAGGAGGAGAGTGATGACGAGATCGAGGACCTCATTGCCAGCGTGGGGCGGCACCGCGAGCCGCTCGAGTTTCCGAGCCGCAGCGGGCGGGACGTCTATCTCCCCTTGAGCGTCGGCGGCCGCGTGGGCGGCGTGCTCGTCGTGCGGCGGTCGGGGGCGGCGATGGGGACGCTGCGATCGGTGGCCGCGCTGCTGGCCCTGGCCGTGGAGCGCGATCGCTATCTGGCCGAGCGGTCCCACCTGCAGGCGCTGCGCGAATCGGAAGCGCTGAAGACCTCCATCCTGCGCGCCGTCTCGCACGATCTGGCCACGCCGCTGACCTCCATCGCCCTCGGGTTCGATCACCTCCTGGCCGTCTTCGACGCGGGCAGCGACGAGGCGCGCATCATCGGCGCGCTGGCGGAGGAAAGCGACCGCCTGCGGCGACGCATCGAGAACCTCCTGATGATGGCCCGGCTGGAAGCGGGGAAGTCGGTGCCGCGGCCCGAGCCGTCGCCGCCGTCCGATCTCTTCCACTCCGCGCGCGAGCACCTCACCCTCATCGGCCAGCGCCGCCCCATCGAAGTGCTCATCGACGACGACTGCCCGGATGCCTTCGTCGATCCCGTCCTGGCCGTGGAGATCCTGGTCAACCTCATCGAAAATGCCGATCGCCTCTCGCCGTCCGGCGCCACGCTGCAGCTCGTGGCCCGCCGGCATCCGGTCGATCCGGCCAGGGTGCGGCTGGAAGTGCTCGACCGCGGGCCCGGGATCGGGAAGCCGTCGGATGATCCCGGCCTCAGCGACACCGGGCGCGCGGGCCTCGGGCTGGAGATCGCGCGCAGTCTCGCCGCCGCCAATCACGGCGAGGTCTCGCTGGCCAATCGTCCGGGCGGCGGCGCGGCGGCGCGGCTCGACCTCCCGGCGTCCCTCGCTCCCGCCGCGGCAGGGCAGGCGTCGTGAAACGCCCGCGCATCCTGATCGTCGACGACGACGCCGCGATCCGGGCCACGCTGGCCCAGCAGCTCGCCTCGCGCGACTACGAGATCACGTCCGCCGCGGACGGCGAAGAGGGCTTCGATCGCTTTCGCCTCGATCCGCCCGACCTCGTGCTGACCGACCTGGCCATGCCCGGCGTGGATGGCTTCGAGCTGATCCGGCGCATCCGCTCCGTCAGCGCGGTGCCGGTCCTCGTCCTCTCCGTCCGCGGCGCCGACGCGGAGAAGGTACGCGCCCTCGACCTCGGCGCGGACGACTATGTTGTCAAGCCGTTCTCCATGGTCGAGCTCCTGGCCCGCGTGCGCGCCCAGCTGCGGCGCCCGCAAGCCGCGCAGCCCCGGCCGCTGCTGGAGTTCCCCGATCTCGTCATCGATACCGACCGCCGCATCGTGACGCAGGGAGGGCGGGAGATCCACCTGACGCCGACCGAGCTCGCCATCCTGGAGCTCCTGGCCCGCAACGCCGGGCGTCCCGTGATGTTCGAGGATCTGGTCAAGAACGTGTGGAAAGGGGCGCCCGGCACGACGAACGACGCGGTGCGCTTTCACGTCGGATCGCTCCGCCGCAAGATCGAGCCGCGTCCCGCGACGCCGCGCTACATCCTGACCGAGCCGTGGGTCGGCTATCGCTTCATCGCCGAGCCGCTGAGCGGCTGACGCCTCGTCACCCTGAGCCGCGAAGACGGCGAAGGGTCTCAGCCACGGATCTCGATCTTCGCCGCCGAGATCCTTCGCTGTCTGCGCAGCTCAGGATGACGACCAATCCTTCGAACTTCCTTCGCCCGTTCTTCGCCCTTCCTCCGTACCGAGGTCGCCGCGCCCGGTTATCCATGCTGAACGACATGAAACCGATCCTCGTTTTCTGCCTGCTTGTGGCGGGCGTAGCGCGGGCGCAGGTCACCTTCCACGGCTTCGTCGACGGTTACGCAACCTGGAACCCTAACGACCCCGCGTCGCACGAGAACTTCGTCTCCGGCAGCGGCACGTCCGCAAAGCGGGCGAATGAATTCAATCTCAACCTTGCGGCGCTCGAGATCATCGAGGACCCGAAGCCCCTCGGATTTCACCTCTCTTTCGTGGCCGGCACCGGCGCGGACGTCGTCCACGCTGCGGAAGCGGAAGGCTTCCGCCACGTCTACCAGGCCTCGGTCCTCTACAAGGCGACCGATCGCCTGACGTTCGAGGCGGGCATCTTCCCTTCCCACATCGGCTTCGAGGGCTTCTACTCCAAGGACAACTGGAACTACACCCGCGGGTGGCTCGGCGAGCTCTCGCCGTACTACCAGACCGGCGTCCATGCCGGCTATCAGTTCTCCAAACGCTGGTCGGGCGAGATCCACGTCCTCAACGGCTGGCAGATCATCAACGACAACAACGACGGGAAGGCCATCGGCGTCAAGATCGCCTACTCCAGCGACCGGTTCACCGCGTCGCTCAACACGTTCGACGGACCGGAGCTGCCGAACGACGACTCTCACTGGCGGCACTTTGGCGACGTCATCGCGCTGTATAAGGCGACGCCGAAGCTGAGCCTGGGTGGATCGCTGGATCGCGGTCATCAGGAGTTGCCTGGTGGCTCCGCCGCGAACTGGCTCGGCGTGGCGGCCTATGCGCGCTATGCGATGGACGGCCGGCACGCCATCGCCGCCCGCGCCGAGCGCTTCCGCGATCCGGAGAACGGCATCAGCGGCACGCCGCAGAAGCTCACCGAGGGGACGCTGACCTACGAATACCGTCCCGTCGAGAACCTCATCGTCAAGGTCGAAGGGCGCCGGGACCACTCCACGGCGAACGTTTTCCGGAAAGGAGAGAGCGCCGCGACGCGCGACGAGACGATCGTCCTCGTCGGTGCCGTGGCGACATTCTGAGCCTCCATGTGGGACCTCATCTTCATCGCGTTGACCGTCGTCCTCTTCGCCGCCTCCATCTGGTACACGCGGGCGTGCGACAGGGTGTGAGGCGGCCATGACCTTCGAGACCGTCGTCGGCCTGGTGCTCGCCGTGCTGGCCCTCATCTACCTGCTGTACGCGCTGCTCCGCGCCGAGGAGCTGTGATGACCGCACTCCAGATCCTCAAGATCGCCGTCTACTTTCTGCTCATCCTGGCCGTGACCAAGCCGCTCGGGCTCTACATGCGGCGCGTCTTCTCCGGCGAGAGGACGTTTCTCGATCCCGTCATGCGCCCGCTCGAGCGGCTCGTCTACCGCTTCAGTGGAGTGGACGAGAAGAAAGAGCACGACTGGATCCAGTACACGATCGCCATGCTCGTCTTCAGCGCGGTCGGGCTTCTGCTGACCTATCTCATCCAGCGCATCCAGCACGTCCTGCCGCTCAATCCCGATGGAATGGGACCCGTGGCTCCCGACCTGGCCTGGAACACCGCCGTCTCCTTCACCACCAACACGAACTGGCAGGCCTACGGCGGCGAGTCGACCATGTCGCACTTCACCCAGATGGTCGGCCTCACCTTCCACAACTTCGTCTCCGCCGCCACCGGCATCGCCTTGGCCGTCGCCCTCATCCGCGGCATCGCCCGGGCCGGCGCGAAGAGCATCGGCAACTTCTGGGTCGACCTCACCCGCGGCACGCTCTGGATCCTCCTGCCGATCTGCGTCGTCGCCGCCGTCGTGCTCATCTCCCAGGGCGCGATCCAGAACTTCCATCCCAGCGCGCGGGTCACGACCGTCGAGGGGGAGACGCAGACGATCCCCCAGGGCCCGGTGGCCTCGCAGGAGGCGATCAAGGAGCTCGGCACGAACGGCGGCGGTTTCTTCAACGCCAACTCCGCCTTCCCCTACGAGAACCCCACCCCCTTCACCAACCTGCTGGAGATGTTCCTCATCTTCTGCATCGGCGCGGGCCTCTGCTACACGCTCGGCTCGATGACCGGCAAGCTCCGCCACGGGTGGGCGGTGTTCTGGGCCATGTCCATCCTTTTCCTGGCCGGCGTCGTCATCGCCACCTGGGCCGAGCAGCGCGGCAACCCGATCCATCACCGCCTCGGCATCGCCGCGGCGGACGGCAACATGGAAGGAAAGGAAGTCCGCTTCGGCATCGGCGACTCCGCCCTCTTCGCCGCCGTCACTACCGACGCCTCCTGCGGCGCGGTCAACTCGTGGCACGACTCCTACACGCCGATCGGCGGCTCTGTCCCGCTGCTGAACATCATGCTGGGCGAGGTGATCTTCGGCGGCGTCGGCGCCGGCATGTACGGCATGATCCTCTTCATCGTCCTGGCGGTCTTCATCGCCGGGCTGATGGTCGGCCGCACGCCCGAGTACATCGGCAAGAAGATCGAGGCGCACGACGTGAAGCTGGCCATGCTGGCCGTGCTGATCCTCGCCTTCTGCATCCTGGTCGGCTCGGCCGCGGCGGCCATCACCAGCGCCGGCACGTCGAGCCTCGCCAACGCCGGCCCGCACGGCCTCTCCGAGATGACGTACGCATTCACCAGCGCCGCCGGCAATAACGGCAGCGCCTTCGCCGGCCTGAACGCGAACACGAAGTTCTACAACATCGCCCTCGGCATCGTGATGTTCTTCGGCCGCTTCCTGATGATCATCCCGCTCATGGGCATCGCCGGCTCCCTGGCGGCGAAGAAGAAGGTCGCCGAGACCGCCGGCACGTTCCCGGTCGACGGGCCGCTGTTCACGTTCCTCTTGATCGGAGTGATCCTCATCGTCGGCGCGCTGACCTACTTCCCCGTCCTCTCCCTCGGGCCGTACGTCGAGCACTTCCTGATGAACGCGGGAAAGGTGTTCTGATGAAACTCTTCGACCGCAAGATCCTTCGCCGCGCGGTTCTCGATGCGTTCACCAAGCTCCACCCGCGGCGGATGGCGAAGAATCCGGTGATGTTTCTCGTCGAGGTCGGCGCGGTCTTGACCACCCTGCTCCTCGTTCGCCCGGACAATCTGCTGTTTCAGGCGCAGATCACCTTGTGGCTTTGGGCGACCGTGCTGTTTGCCAACTTCGCCGAGGCCGTTGCGGAGGGGCGAGGGAAAGCGCAGGCCGATGCGCTGCGCAAGGCGAAGACCGAAACCGTCGCCCGGCTCTTGAAGGGCGGCGAGATTCCGGCCTCGCGGCTGCGCAAGGGCGACGTCGTGGTCGTCGAGGCGAATCAGATCATCCCCGGCGACGGCACGGTCATCGAGGGCATCGCTTCCGTCAACGAAGCGGCCATAACCGGCGAGTCGGCGCCGGTCATCCGCGAGGCGGGCGGCGATCGCTCGGCCGTCACGGGCGGCACCATGGTGCTCTCCGATCGCATCGTGGTGGAGATCACCTCCGAGCCGGGGCAGACCTTCATCGACCGCATGATCCGCCTGGTGGAGGGGGCGGAGCGCCAGAAGACTCCGAACGAGATCGCCCTCGACATCCTCCTGGCCGGCCTGACCATCGTCTTCCTCTTCGCCACCGTCACCCTCAAGCCGTTCGCCATCTACTCCGGCAGCGACGTCTCCGTGACCGTGCTCATCGCCCTCCTGGTCTGCCTGATCCCGACGACCATCGGCGCGCTGCTGTCGGCCATCGGCATCGCAGGGATGGACCGCGTGCTGCAGCACAACATCCTGGCCATGTCGGGTCGCGCCGTGGAGGCCTCCGGCGACGTGAACGTCCTGCTGCTCGACAAGACCGGCACGATCACCCTCGGCAACCGGCAGGCGGTCGAGCTGCTGCCGGCGCCGGGCATCGAGGCCAGGGAGCTGGCGGAAGTCTCCCAGCTCTCCTCGCTGGCCGACGAGACTCCGGAGGGGCGGTCGATCGTCGTGCTGGCCAAGGAACAGTACGGGCTGCGCGGCCGCGACCTGCACACGCTCGGCGCGCACAAGATCGTCCCCTTCACGGCCAGGACCCGCATGTCGGGCATCGACTTCGAGAGCGGCCGCGCCGTGCGCAAGGGGGCGGCCGACGCCGTCGTGGCCTACATCCAGGCGAAGGGCGGTACGTTCCCCGACGAGGTGCAGCAGGACGTGGCGCGCATCGCCGGCGAGGGAGGCACTCCGCTCGTCGTCACCGATGACGACCGCGTGCTCGGCACGATTCACCTCAAGGACATCGTCAAGGGCGGCATGCGCGAGCGCTTCGACCGGCTGCGCATGATGGGCATCCGCACGGTCATGATCACCGGCGACAACCCGCTCACGGCGGCGTTCATCGCCCGCGAGGCGGGCGTGGACGACTTCCTGGCCCAGGCCACGCCGGAGGACAAGCTGGCCCTGATCCGCAAAGAGCAGGCGAACGGCAACCTCGTGGCCATGACCGGCGACGGCACCAACGACGCGCCGGCCCTGGCCCAGGCCGACGTCGGCATGGCCATGAACACCGGCACCCAGCCGGCCAAGGAGGCCGGCAACATGGTCGATCTCGACTCCAACCCGACCAAGCTGATCGAGGTGGTGGAGATCGGCAAGCAGCTGCTCATGACCCGCGGCGCGCTGACCACCTTCTCCATCGCCAACGACGTGGCCAAGTACTTCGCCATCATCCCGGCGCTCTTCCTCGTCACCTTCCCCGAGCTGCAGGCGCTGAACGTCATGCGCCTGGCCACGCCGCAAAGCGCCATCCTTTCGGCGGTGATCTTCAACGCGCTCGTCATCGTGGCCCTCATCCCGCTCGCCCTGCGGGGCGTCGAGTACCGCCCCCTCGGCGCGGGGCGCATCCTGCGCCGCAACCTGCTGCTGTACGGCGCGGGCGGCGTGATCATCCCCTTCATCGGCATCAAGATCATCGACGTCCTCCTGCATGTCGTGAGGCTGGCATGAGACAGCACCTCCTCATCTCCATCCGCATCACCCTGGCGCTGCTGGTCATCACCTGCGGCGTCTACCCGGCATTGATCTGGGCCATCGGCCAGACGCTCTTCCGCGACCAGGCGAACGGCTCGCTGATCGTGCGCGACGGGAAGGTCGTCGGATCGGCGCTCATCGGCCAGGACTTCACCGGCGCTCGCTACTTCCACCCGCGGCCGAGCGGCAGCACGAACTGGGGCCCGACCTCGAAGAAGCTGCGCGACGCGCTGGCCGAACGCACCATGAAGTACACCGACACCAGGCCGGCGGGCGGCATCCCGGCCGACGCCGTCACCGCCTCCTGCTCCGGCGTCGACCCGCACATCTCTCCCCAGAACGCCGCGGCGCAGGCCGCCCGCGTGGCGAGCGCGAACCGGCTGCCCCTCGCGCGCGTACAGCAGATGATCGCCGCCCGCACGGAGGGGCGCTTCCTCGGAATCTTCGGCGAGCCGCGGGTGAACGTGCTGCTGCTCAACCTCGATCTCCGGGACGTGACGAAGTGATCTGCTAACGTTCTCGAATGCCCAAGCCACCCCCCGACCCGCGGCGCGCACCGGAGGACTTCCTCCGTCTCGCCGGCCCGTCCGCGTCGCAGCGCGGCAAGCTGAAGGTCTACCTCGGCATGGCCGCGGGAGTGGGGAAGACCTTCCGCATGCTCGACGACGCCCACGCGCTGCGCCGGCAGGGCGTCGACGTCGCCGTGGGCCTGATCGAGACGCACGGCCGCGCCGAAACCGCCGCGCGCATCGGCGACCTGGAGGTCATCCCGCGCCGGAAGATCGACTACAAGGGCGTCACCGTCGAGGAGATGGACCTCGACGCCTGCATGGCCCGCCATCCCGACGTCCTCGTGGTCGACGAGCTGCCCCATACCAACGCCGAAGGGTCGCGCAACGAGAAACGCTGGCAGGACGTGGAAGAGATCCTCTCCCGCGGCGTCGCCGTGATGACCGCGCTCAACGTCCAGCACCTGGAAGGGGTGCAGGACGTCGTCCAGTCGGCCACCGGCATCGAGATCCGGGAGCGCGTCCCCGACCGCATCGTCCGCGACGCCGACTCGGTGGTCGTCGTCGACGTCCCCGTCCCCGAGCTGCAGGAGCGGCTCCGCCAGGGGAAGATCTATCCGCCCGAGCAGGCCCGGCGCGCGCTGGAGAACTTCTTCCGCGCCGAGCTGCTCGTGCGCCTGCGCGAGCTGGCCCTCCTGCAGACCGCCGATTACTCGGGACGCGATCTGCCGGTCGGACGCGACGTCTCCCGCGCCGCCGCGGAGACGCGCATCGCTGTCGCTCTCCCCTTCGAGCCGACGCTGGCGCGCCTGCTGATCCTGCGCGGCTCCCGCCTGGCCGGCAGGATGAACACCAAGTGGTACGCCCTCTACGTCCGCCGCCGGCGCGACCATCCGGAGAACATGTCGGCCACGCGGCACCGCCTGCTCAGCGAGAACGTCCAGCTGGCCATGTCCCTCGGGGCGAGCGTGGTGTTCAAGGAATCGGAGGACGTCGTCTCCACCATCGTCGACTTCGCCCGCGAAGAGCGCATCGGCCTCCTCGTCCTCGGCCAGCCGAAGCGGCGCGGCATCTTCGGCCGCGTCTCTCCCGGCATCGTCATCCAGACCCTGGAACGGATGGCCGGCTTCGACATCCTCATCGTGGAGAACGAAGAGCAGGAGCCGGAGAGAAAGCTTCTCTGACGGACAACCGACAACGGACAACCTCATTAAGAAACCATTAAGATTCGCCGCATCAAGCAGATAGCGCGCTAGACTCGCGCACCGGATGTCAACCCCTCTGGCTCACGCGTTACCGGAGACGCATTCCCCATCCTCGAACCACCACGGCGACGTCAGCGGCAAGCGCCTGTTGTCGCTCTCCCTCCTGGCCCTCGGCATCGTCTACGGCGACATCGGGACCAGCCCGCTGTACGCCATGCGGGAGTGCTTCTTCGGCCGCCATGCCGTCCCGCTTTCGCAGGCGAACGTCTACGGCGTCATCTCGCTCATCTTCTGGACCCTGGTCACCGTCGTCACCCTCAAGTACCACGTGTACGTTATCCGTTTCGACAACCGCGGCGAGGGGGGAATCCTCGCCCTCCTCGGCCTCATCGGGTGGAGCAAACGCCGGCGCGGAACGGTCAAGGCGGTGCTGGTCATCATGGGGGTGTTCGGGGCGGCGCTCCTCTACGGCGACGGCATGATCACCCCGGCCATCTCCGTCCTCAGCGCGGTCGAGGGGCTGGAAGTGGCCACGCCGTTCTTCAAGCCGTACGTCATCCCCATCACCATCGTCATCCTCGTGCTGCTGTTCATGTTCCAGCGGCGGGGGACGGCGGGCGTGGGGATCGTCTTCGGCCCGGTCATGATCGGCTGGTTCACCGTCCTGGCCGTGCTCGGCATCCGCGGCATCCTGCTGCATCCGTCCGTGCTCTGGTCCCTCAATCCGTGGCACGCCGTCAACTTCTTCATCCACAACGGCGTGCACGGCTTCCTGGTCCTCGGCGCCGTCTTCCTGGTGGCCACGGGCGGCGAGGCGCTGTACGCGGACCTCGGCCACTTCGGCGAGAAGCCGATACAGATCGACTGGTTCTCCGTCGCCGGGCCGGCCCTCATCCTCCACTACATGGGACAAGGGGCGCTGCTGATCGAGCGCCCGCAGGCGGCGGAGAGCCCGCTCTATCTGCTCGCCCCGACCTGGAGCCTCTACCCGCTGGTCATCCTGGCCACCTGCGCGACGATCATCGCCTCCCAGGCCATCATCTCCGGCGCGTTCTCCCTCACCCGGCAGGCCATCCAGCTCGGCTATCTCCCGCGCATGGAGATCGTCCACACCTCGAGCGCCGAGATCGGCCAGATCTACATGCCCACCGTGAACTGGGCGCTGATGGTGGCCACCATCATCCTGGTCATCGGCTTCGGCTCGTCGAGCAACCTGGCCGGGGCCTACGGCGTGGCGGTGAGCACGACGATGATCATCACCACCATCCTGGCCTATGTCGTGGCCCGCGACCTGCGCGGCTGGAGCCGGCTCACGGCGGGGCTGATCACCGCAGGGTTCCTCGTGGGCGACCTGGCGTTCCTGATCGCCAACTACGCGAAGATCATCGCCGGCGGGTGGTTCCCCCTCCTCATCGCGGCCACGGTCTTCACCATCATGACCACCTGGCGCCGCGGACGGGAGATCCTCAGCGACAAGATGCGCGAAGGCGCGCTCTCCACGGAGCTGTTCATCCAGTCGCTGCGGATCAGGCCGCCCATCCGCGTCCCCGGAACCGCCGTCTTCATGCATCGCGACCCGGAGGCGATCCCCTCGTCGTTGCTTCATAGCCTCAAGCACTACAAGGCGCTCCACGAGCGGGTGGTCTTGCTGACCATCATGAGCGAGGAGGTCTCCCACGTGGCGCCGGCGGAGCGCTTCACGGTCGAGGACCTCGGCGAAGGCATCCACCGGGTGAAGGCGCGCTACGGCTACATGGAGGACATCGACGTGCCGGCCCTGCTCGGCCAGGCGACGGAGCGAGGGCTGGTCGTTCCGGAGATGGACACGACGTACTTCCTCGGCCGGGAGACGTTGATCGTCACCCGGCGGCCGAGCGGGATGATGCAGTGGCGGGAGAAGATCTTCGCCTCGATGATCCGCAACGCGGAGAGCGCCGCCCGCTACTTCCGCCTCCCCCCGAACCGGGTGGTGGAGCTCGGCGCCCAGATCGAGTTCTGACCGCGTCGTTACAAGCAACGGAACCGTTCGCCGCTCGTCACACATATAGTTGAGGACGATGCGAGCGTTCGCCGTTGCCTTGCTGATCGCCGCGTTCGCGCGCGGCGGGGAGAGCGCCCAGCCGGCGCTGCAGTCGCTGGCCGTCGATCCGCCGAAGGCGACGATCGAGGAGGGGGCGACGGCGGTCTTCCTGGCCATCGGGACCTACGCGAACGGGGTGCGGAAGAACGTGACGGACAACGTCACGTGGTCGTCGGGCGACCGCGGGATCGTCACCGTGACCGGCGACGGGACCGTCAAGGCTGTCGGGCACGGCACGGTCACGATCCAGGCGACGATGGGAAAGATCGCCGCGCGCGCCCAGCTGACCGTCCAGCCGCGGCTGACCAGCGTGCGGGTCGATCCGTCGCTGATCACGCTCGTGCCGGGCGAGAGCTATACGTTCACCGTGCGCGGCCGCTATTCCGACGGCCGTGGGGCGCTCCTCGCCGACCGCGCCCGTTGGTCGATCGAAGGCGACGGCGCGGCGACGATGGACGCCGGCGGACGCGCCACGGCGGTCCGGATCGGGGCCGCCACGGTGGTGGCCACGGTCGGCGGCTTGCGCGCGACGGCGCGGCTGCTCGTCGGCGCCGACGTGCCGCGACCCGCACTGGTGCCGCCATCCATACCGGTGCCGGAGCCGCAACCGGAGCCGCAGCCGGCGCGGCCGCCATTCCTGCAGAAGGTGGTGGTCGAGCCGGAGGCCCACTCGCTGTCCGAGAACGAAGCGAAGCGCCTCACGGCCTGGGGGCGGTACTCCGACGGCTCAGTGCGCGACATCACCGGCGAGGCGGTCTGGTCGAGCACCGACGTCCGCGTGGCGCACGTCGGTTACGACGGCACGGTCATCGCCGTCCGGTACGGTACGACCACGATCGCCGCGACGCTCGACACCTACAGCGGCGTCGCGGCGATGACGGTCACACCCGTCATCTCCCGCATCGTCATCCGCCCCGCCGACCTCTCCCTCCGCCACCGCGCAACGAAGCACATGGAAGTCGTCGCCGTCCTGACCGACGACAGCATCCACGACATCACCGACCAGGTCGCCTGGACGAGCAGCAACGAGGGAGTGGCCGCGGTGCGCGACGGCTCGATCGAAGCACTCGCTCCCGGCACGGCGACCATCACCGCGGCCTTCGACGATTTCACCGCCTCGGTCCCCGTCGCCGTCGAGCCGGTCGTCGAATCGATCGCCATCCAGCCCCAGGTCGCGACGCTGACCATCGGCCAGATACAGCAACTGACCGCCACCGCCACCTTCTCCGACGGCACCACGAAAGACGTGACCCTCACCGCCCGCTGGACCAACGACTCGCCCGCCGTCCGCGTCTCGCCGACCGGGCTGGTCACGGGCATGGGGCAAGGGTCGGCGGTCGTGAAGGTGCAGATCGGCGACGTGGAGGCGGAGGCGACGATCGCCGTCAGCGCGCCGGCTCCGTGATCGCGCGCAACAACGCGAGCGTCTCCTCCGCCGATGGCCCGACGAGCACGTGCACGCAGTCGGGCGTCGGCCGCGCGACGCCGCGCAGGCCGAGGGAAGCGATCGCGTGGTTGTCGACGGCGTCCGCGTTCGTCACCCTCACCCGCAGCCGGCTCGAGGCGACCGCCTCAACCTCGCGCACGTTCTCACGTCCGCCGAGCGCCGCGAGAAGCGCGACCGCCGATCGCCGATCGCTGACCGCCCCCTCCCTTCCGCGCAGCTCCGCGCGGATCTCGTCCGCCACCTGATCGGCAATCGGACCGAGGACGACCTGCAGCGCGTTGGACGACACCTTCACCACCGCGTGCGCGCCGAGGCGCTTGAGGGCGGGCTCGTCGATCGTTTCCTGCCGGACAACGACGAGGCGCAGGCGCGTCGCGCAGGCGTCGACGGAGGTGAGGTTGGCCGCGCCGCCTAATGCCTCGATGAAGGCGGCGGCGCGCGCGGCAATCGGGACCGGGACCGGCGCCGCGGCGAGCGGCGTCTCCGCGGCCTCGCGGCCGGGCGTCTCGAGGTTGAACGCGGTGATGCAGGCGCGGAAGACGACGTAATAGATGACGAAGTACACAGCGCCGACCGGCAGGAGCCAGAGCGGCCGCGTGGCCAGACCGTAGTTGAGCACGTAGTCGAAGAGGCCGGCCGAGAAGCCGAAGCCGAGGCGCACCTTGAGGAGGTCCATCACCACCAGCGCCAGGCCGGTGAGGAGGGCGTGCACGCCGTAGAGCACCGGCGCCAGGAACATGAAGGAGAACTCGATCGGCTCGGTGATCCCGGTGAGAAACGACGTGAGGGCCATGGAGACCAGGAGGCCGGAGACGGCCTTGCGGCGCTCCGGCCGCGCGGCGCGGTACATGGCCAGGCAGGCGGCCGGCAGGCCGAACATCATGACGGGGAAGAAGCCGGACATGAAGGCGCCGGCGGTGGGGTCGCCCTTGAAGAACCGGTTCAGATCGCCGGTCGCGCCGTGGTACTCGCCGAGGAGCTGCCACGCCACGTTGTTGAGGATGTGATGAAGGCCGGTGACGATGAGGATGCGGTTGAGCACCCCGTAGACGAACAGCCCGAGCTCGCCGGAACGGACGACGGACTGGCTGAGGGCGTTCATGCCGCGCTGGAGCAGGGGAAAGCCGTGGCCGAACAGAAAGGCCAGCGGCAGTGCCGCCAGCCCGCTGGCGATCGGCACGAAGCGGCGCCCGCCGAAGAAGCCGAGATAGCTGGGCAGCTGAATGCCGCTGTAGCGGTTGTAGAGCAGCCCTCCGATCACGCCGGAGACGATTCCCGCGGGGATGCTGAGCCGGCCGATGGCGGCCGGGTCGCCCTGGATGATGACCTTCGCCCCCTCGGTGGTGACGAAGTAGCAGACC
>JADMIO010921811.1_pt1 | contig 25490 bp, 17 predicted proteins | sample 8958161 | NCBI WGS metagenome assembly JADMIO01 (sample SAMN16585339, study PRJNA669376) | soil metagenome | isolation source: Crop rotation soil | place: USA: Cullars Rotation, Alabama | collected 2011
GGAGCGCCGGCTCCCCCCACCCACAAGCGCACGCCTCGCGGCAGCAGCTTGCGCAGGCGCCTGACGTCCCCGGGGGCTCGCCGACGCGATCGGCCCATGGAAACGCTGACCGCCACGATCTCGATGTTCCCGGTCGTCGCCGCGGCCGCGATCTGCTCGACCGGCGTGTTGGGGCCTAGGTAGACCAGGCGGTACCCGCGATACGCGATCAGAGCGCAAGCCATCAGCAGTCCGCCTTCATGCTCGTCCCCCGCGAACATCGCCGCCGCCACCCGCGGGCCGCGCGCCTGGTGGTCGAAGGGCTCGCGCACTTCCCGCAGAAAGTCCGAGAGACACGCCGAGGCGAAATGCTCGTGGCGGATCTCGAGAGTCTTTTTCATCCAGGCCCGGCCGATCTCGACCATCAACGGGCCGGCGTAGTCCTGAAGGAAACGAAGCGGTCCGAGCCGGATCCAGTTGACCCGCAGCTCGCGCACCAGGGACTCGCGGTCGAGGTCCGCAGCCGCCCGCAACGCCGTCTCGAGCGAGAGCCCGAGTTGCTCGCCACCGAGCGTGGAGCCCCCCGAGTTCTCCGGGGGCCGATTCATCTCGGGTTCGGACAGCGAGAGCAGGTCGTCGAGCTCGCGCAGCGAGAGTCCCAGGATTTCCCCGGCGCGATGGCCTTGAGCCAGCAGGCGGCCAACGCGGCGTAGATGCTCGACGGATGTCGCCGGGTAGAGACGATGCCCCGAGGGCTTCCGCACCGGCATGGGTGAACCGTAGCGGCGCTCCCAGGTCCGCAGCGTCTCGACCGGGATGCGTGCGGCACGGGACAAGGCTCCGATCGACAGCGCTTTCGGCTCCGCGCGTGACCCTCCCCGCCTTTCGCTCCTCCCCATGCTCATCGATCCCCAGTTGGTGCCGCGGCCCATTTGGGCAGAACAGCGAAACCCGCCCGAGGCGGGCTCCGCTGTCTGCGGGCGAGTGGTACTGAACCAGAACTACAAGCTAAACCCTTGCGAGGACTCGAGGCTACCCAGCCTGCTCGAGACCGGGCCCCATGAAGGCCAGGAGCCCACCCCCGACCTTGCGACCTGAACGATGTTCTTGGGCGGCGATGCATTCTTCGCCTGTCCGGCGTTTGCGCCCCGGTTTGCGAGACCGGTGGCGAGAGCGACCGCGCCGATGACCCCGACGATGAGCCGTGACTTCGACATGGCGAACTCCCTCTGTGGGTAGTGGAGGACTCCGGGGAGATGTCCCGAGCTCGAGGGGAGTTCCCCAGGCACTCCCCTGAGATGAACCGGTTGTGAATAGGATGCAGATGAACTGGAATCGGAGGGACACCCTCCGCCACGGGTGACGTGCGCGATCTGGGCCTGACGAGCAAATGACTATGGAAAACCGCACAGACGGAAACCTGAAGCCGGGCCCCGAGGCCCGGCCATGAACGTCAGGCCATCGCAAAATCTGGTCATAATATGTTCAATCATGGGATCGACCTCATGAGCTGGGCATCTGACGGTCCATGATCGCCGGACCGACCGGCGACCGAAGAAACCGGCCAAGTGGGGTCGCCCACCGGCAGGAACTCATGACGGAGGATCAGATGTCGAACCACCTGCGCTTCCCGCTTCTGGCAATGGCCACCCTCGCCACCCTCTCCCTCGCGAGCTGCGGCTCGGACGACAACTCCAATCCGGTGGCTCCGATTGCACCGGCACGGGTCATGGCGGTCCACGCCTCCCCCGACGCCCCGGCCGTGGATCTGCTCGTGGACGGTGCCGTGGCCGGGACCGGCCTGGCCTTCCCGAACAACACGGCCTACCTCGAGGTCGCGGCCGGCACACGCAACGTGAAGGTGAACGTCGGCGGGACCAGCACCACGGTGATCAGCGCCAACCTGCCCGTGACCGGCGGCACGAGCTACACGGTGTTCGCCAGCGACGTGGTCGCGAACATCGGCGCGGTCGTCCTGACCGACGATCTCACCGCCCCGGATGCCGGCAAGGCTCACGTCCGCTTCGTCCACCTCTCTCCGGACGCACCGGCGGTCGACGTCGCCGTCCAGGGTGGACCGGTCCTATTCGCGAACAAGGCGTTCAAGGAATTCACGCCGTTTACCCCGGTCGCCGCGGGGACCTACGACCTCGAAGTGCGCCCGGCCGGATCCGCAACGGTGGTGCTGCCGCTCACCGTCGTGCTGCAGCCGGGCAAGATCTACACGGTGTTCGCCAAGGGCCTGGTGAGCGGTTCCGGCGCCCAGGCGCTCGGGGCGCAGATCATCGTCAACAACTAGCGACGATTCGCCGGGGCGAGGAGTCCGGATCGGTGCCCTGCCCCGGCGCATCAACCCGCGGGCGGGCGATCGCCGCATGGGTCCCCGCCCGCGAGCACTCGCGCAATCTTCAGAATCACGGAACGAATCGAGTTCCTGATCACGAAACGGCAGAACCAAAGCCCGTCCAGCCCCAGCCTCGCAAAAGAGGACGTCGTGCCCAAGAGAGCTGCTACTGTCCTGAATGACCCATTGAAGGACGCCATGCCCGCTGGACCACGCGGCCTGCGCCTCCTCGGCACCCACGTGTTCGAGACGGAGCAGGTGGTGGCCACCGGCATCGAGGAAACATTCGACTTCTTCTCGGACGCCGCCAATCTCGATGCCATCACGCCGCCTTCCCTGGGCTTCACGATCCTGACGCCGCTCCCCATCGAAATGCGGGAAGGCACGCTGATCGAGTACCGTCTCGGGCTCCTTGGAATGCCGATCCGCTGGCTGACCCGGATCGACGAATGGACCCCGGGACGGTCCTTCACCGACAGACAACTCCGCGGCCCCTATGCGCTCTGGATTCATCGCCACGGCTTCGCCCCACACCGGTACGGCACGCTGATCCGGGATCGCGTGGACTACGCACTTCCTCTCCCCTACCTCACGGCCCCGATTCACAGGCTGTTCGTGCGCCCCATGATCGAGAGGATCTTCGCGTATCGGCGCGAGGTCATCGCGCGGGTGCTGGGTTGACCGGCGAGCCCGCGCCGCGCGCCGCCGGCGCCCATGCCGATCCCCGACCGCGAGGCGTCGTGCTCCTGACCGGCGCGACGGGGTATGTCGGCGGCCGGCTCCTCAGCGCGCTGGAGGAGCGGGGAGAACGCATCCGATGTCTGGCGAGGCGACCCGACGTGCTCGCCCCGAGGGTCCGCAATTCCACCGCGGTCGTGGGCGGTGACGTTTCGGACCCGGCCACGCTGGGGGCTGCGTTGGCGGGCGTCCAGACGGCGTTCTACCTGGTGCACTCCATGGACGCGCACGGAGAGTTCGCGCGCCGCGACCGCGAGGCCGCCGCGGGCTTCGGCGCGGCGGCCAAGTCCGCGGGTGTCCGGCGCATCATCTACCTCGGCGGCCTGGGGCGGGGTCCGGGCCTCTCCGAGCACCTCGCCAGCCGCCAGGAGGTGGGGCGGGTGCTGGCCGAGTCCGGCGTGCCGACCATCGAGCTGCGGGCCTCGATCGTCATCGGCTCGGGCAGTCTCTCGTTCGAGATGGTGCGGGCCCTGGTCGAGCGACTCCCGGTGATGGTCACCCCGCGCTGGGTGAGCACCCGCGCTCAGCCGATCGCCATCGAGGACGTGATCGCCTACCTGCTGGCGGCCCTCGACGCACCGGCTGAAGTCGCGGGCGTCTTCGAGGTCGGCGGCGCGGACGTGGTGTCGTATCGCGAGATCATGCGGGAGTACGCCCGCCAGCGTGGCCTGCGCCGCTGGCTGATCCCGGTCCCGGTTCTCACACCCCAGCTCTCGAGCCGATGGCTTCGGCTCATCACCCCGCTCCACGCCGCGGTGGGCCGGGCGCTCATCGATGGGGTGCGCAACGAGACCGTGGTGGCGGACGACCGCGCGCTCCGTCACTTCGGCGTGCGCCCGATCGGATTCTCTGAAGCGATCGCCCGCGCGCTGCGCAACGAGGATCACGCCTTCGCCGAGACGCGATGGTGCGACGCGCTCGGCAATCGGCCCGCCGGTGCCCAGGTGCCTTCCGGGACACGCATCGTGGACTCGCGCTCGGTCGAGGTCGCCTGCGAGCCCGCGCAGGCCTTTGCGCCGATCTGCCGAATCGGCGGTGACGTCGGTTGGTACTTCGGCGACGGGCTCTGGCGGCTACGGGGTTGGTTCGACCTTCTGGTCGGCGGACCCGGCCTGCGCCGCGGACGCCGCGATCCAGAAGCGCTGCGCGTGGGCGATGCGCTCGACTTCTGGCGCGTGGAGGCGTTCGAGTCGCCGAGCGTTCTCCGACTGGGCGCCGAGATGCGGCTGCCGGGGCGCGCCTGGCTCCAGTTCGAGGTGGAACCCACCGGCACGGGGGCGGCAATCCGCCAGACCGCGATCTTCGATCCTCGCGGGCTGGGAGGGCTCCTCTACTGGTACGGGCTCTATCCCATCCACCGGCTCATCTTCGCGGGGATGCTGCGCGGGATCGCCGCGGCGGCCGCTCGGTCTTCCGTCGCGCCTCGGGCCGCCGTGCCCCGGACACGCGAGAACGAAACGGAGGGTCCATCATGAAGCAATTGGCTCTGCCGCCGGCACTCCAGTGTCTGGACGCGCGTCGCGAGCGTCATCGCGCCTTCAGTCTCTCCTGCCACGAGGTCAGCACGCGCAACGGGGCGGGATTCGGCAGCGGCTCGGCTTCGACCAGGAGAAAGCGGCGGAGGTCGGGCGACATGCCGACCAGACCGGTGTTCGGAGGCAGCGTGAACAGCTTGCGCGGCGCCCCTTGTCGGAACCCACCTTCGAATTGCACCGGGACCGCGATCACGTGGCGCTTCTGGTCGAACAGGATCAGATCACGGCCGTCGCCCGACCATCGCACGCCCTGGGGCAGCCAGTCCTCATCCAGCGCGACCTGGAATCGCGGGCCGGGTTGCGGCCAGGACACGATGCGGAGCTGCGGCCTACCACCCCCCACGATCGTGGCCAGCCAGTGACCATCCGGCGATACCGGGCCGGTGTATTCGACTTCCGGTGTCGACTGATAGACGGATGCCTCGGACGCATTCTCCGCCGGCAACCGCCACACGTCGGAGCCTCCGGTGGAATCGGTGCAGGTCACTGCCATCACTCCCCCCGGTGACCAGCCCGTCGGTACCGCAAACAGGCCCGGCGCCGCGAACAGCGCCGTATCCCGCAGGGTCTCGATGGATTGGACGTGGATGACGTCATTCAGTGTGCCCGCCTCCACCGAGTAGGCGATGCGCTTCGAGTCGGGCGACCAGACGGGCGAATAGAGCGCCCCGAATTGAGTCAGGTCGTAAAACGTCAAGCGGTTCGGCGTCGGATGCTCCAGATCCAGAATCCAGAGATCTCCATTCTCACCCATCACGACGGCTACGCGACGCTGGTCGGGCGCGAGCGCGAACCCAGTGGGCGAATCGAGCTCCGGCATTCGCGGAGCGATGGGACTGCCGCTCGCGTCGTACCAGCGCAGCCAGCCCTTCTGTTTCCACTCCGTCTGATAGGCCACCGTTCCTCGCTCGTCGGCGGAGAGATTCGGGTAACCGATCTTGTCGGTGCGGCCGCATTCCGCGATCGCGACAGGAGCACCGATGAGCTTCAGCGCGTGTTCATCGAAGCGCTGCGCCATCACGCGCCGGCGCTCCACGCTCAGGATCCATCCGGGGACGGACTGCACCGCCGCCGACTCGGTTTCGCGGAGCACGCGACTCGGGCCCCCATCGAGACTCCCGACGCAGAGCCACTTCTTGCCGTCTCGGGCCAGGGCCACGTAGAGAACGTGCTTCCCATCGGGCAGGCAGGACGGATAGCGATGCCCCATATCGCTGCGGCGGGCATCGAGGGTCGTGATGCGGGTCACCTCACCGCCCGAGGCCGCCACCTTGAACATCGGGCCGCTCGATCCCGGAGCGAAAGCAATCTGGCCATCGCGCGACCAGGAGCCGCCGCGGGCCTCCCGCGCATCGGCGATCGCCACCGGCGCCGAGCCATCGAGGCCGATCGTGCGCAGCTTGCCATCGGAGAAGAAGCCGATCGCACGCCCATCGGGGGACCAGAACGGCAGCGTGGCGTAGGCCGTCCCCGGCAGCAGGCGGATCTCGCTTCGCTGGAGCGGCCGCAGAGCCAGTTGCGGGACGCCGGCCGAGTCCGTGACGACGCACACCAGCAAGCGCCCGTCGGGAGAGAGACGCGGGTCCGCGGGGAGCGCGAACGTGTAGCCGGCCGGCGGCTCGAGCGTGAACTCGACCGACGTGGGCGGATGGGTGGCCGGGCGCATGAGCCATCCGGTCGCGAACGCGGCAATGGCCGCCGTCGCCGCAAGCGCTGCCAACCACGCCATCCGCCGCGAGGACGGCGCCGTCGCGGGCGAGGATGCCGTCGCGCCACCACTGCGCGCGATCTCCTCCAGCTCGAGACGCAGATCCCCCGCGTCGCGCTGGCGCTCGCGCGCGTCCTTGCGCAGACAGCGCTTCAGCAGCTCCACGAGACGAGGAGGCGTGCTCGCCGGCAGGTGGCTCCACTCCGGCTCCCGCTCGAGGATGCGCGCCACGAGATCCGAGATGGTCTCGCCTTCGAACGCCTTCTTCCCCGCCAGGCATTCGTAGAGCACGCAGCCCAGGGACCAGATGTCCGCGCGCCGGTCCACGTTCTTTCCGCGAGCCTGCTCCGGGCTCATGTACGCCGCGGTGCCGAGGATCACGCCCGCCTGGGTCGCCGCGTAGGTCATGGTGGGCGACGCCGACAGGTTCGGGTCCGAGCTCGTCGCCGAGCCCGCTCCGCCCTTGGCCAGCCCGAAGTCGAGCACCTTGGCTTCGCCCGAGGAGGTGAACATGATGTTCCCGGGCTTCAGGTCGCGGTGCACCACGCCGCGTTCGTGCGCCGCCTCGAGCGCCGCGGCGACCTGACGCCCCAGGTCGAACGTGTCCGCGAGTGGCATCGGCCCCCGCGCGAGACGATCGGCCAGCGTCTCGCCGTCCACCAGCTCCAGCACGAGGTAGCGCGCCCCCCCGACTTCTTCGAGCCCGAGGATGCCGGCGATGTTCGGGTGCGAGAGCGACGCCAGCAGCTTCGCTTCGCGCTCGAAGCGCGCGAGCCGTTCGAGGTCCTGGGCGAACGCGGTCGGCAACGCCTTGATCGCCACGTCGCGTCCCAGCCGCGGGTCGCGGGCGCGGTACACCTCGCCCATGCCGCCGGCGCCGAGCGGGGCGAGGATCTCGTAGGGACCGAGGCGGGTACCTGGGGTCTGCGGCACCCGAGGAATCTAACTCAGTCCACGGACTCTTGCCGACTTCGGCCCGGGCGATCTCGGCCACGGGTTGACTTCGTCGTGGTAGATGCGGATCCTGCCTGCACCTTCGTGCGATCCGACATCACACTCGAGGATCCATGACGATCTCCTGTCCGCACTGCTCCCGTCCCGTTCGGGACGATGCGCGATTCTGCGACGCGTGCGGTTCGATCGTGACCGGTGACGAGGACGCGCCCACCGTGGCGAGCCCGCCACGCGTCTCGACGTCGCGCCGCAACGATCCCCGATTCCTGCCGGGTTCCGTGCTGGATCGCAGATACCGGATCGTGGCGCCACTCGGGCGCGGCGGGATGGGGGAGGTCTATCGCGCCGACGACATCAAGCTCGGTCAGGCGGTGGCGCTCAAGTTCCTGCCGCGGGCGCTCGAGCAGGACGCCTCTCGGTTGGCGCTGCTGCTCGACGAGGTGAAGCTCGCGCGTCAGGTGTCGCACCCCAACGTCTGCCGGGTATGGGACGCGGGCGAGACCGACGGTCTTCATTTCGTGGCCATGGAATACGTCGACGGCGAGGATCTCGGCTCGCTGCTCCGCCGCATCGGTCGTCTTCCTGAGGAACGGGGAGTCCAGATCGCGCGCGAGATCTGCGCAGGTCTGGCCGCGATCCACGATCAGGGCGTGCTGCATCGCGATCTCAAGCCCTCGAACGTCATGCTCGACGGGCGTGGCCGCGTGAGGATCGCGGACTTCGGACTCGCGACCCTCGCCCATGCAGTCGCCGGCGACAGCTCGCGCTCGGGGACCCCGGCCTACATGGCGCCGGAGCAGCTCGAGGGGCGCGAAGTCACCGAACGGAGCGACGTCTATGCGCTCGGCCTCCTGCTCTACGAGGTGTTCACCGGGCGCCACGCCTTCTCGTCGGGCCGGACTCCTTCTCTGCGTGGAACCGAGTCGCGACCCGAGACGCCGTCGAGTCACTTGCGCTCGCTCGATCCGGTTGTGGAGCGCGCGATCCTGCGATGCCTCGAGCCCGATCCGGCCATGCGACCTGCTTCCGCGCTGGCGGTGGCGACCGCGTTGCCGGGCGGGGACCCGCTCATGTCGGCTCTGATGGCCGGGGAGACTCCTTCGCCCGAGATGGTCGCGGCCTCGGGCGGCGCCGGTGGTCTTCGCCCGCTGGTCGCTCTGGGTCTCTTCACCGTGTTCGCCCTCGGGTTGTTTGGGGCGATCACGCTCTCGGAGCGGCGCGGAATCGCCTTCGGGCCGGAAGACAGACCCTACGCCGCGTTGCGCGACCGCGCCGACGATTGGGCTCGAACCCTGGGAGCGGCGCACCCGGGGGACGACGTCGTCGACGGATTCTCGCGTGACCACGAAGAGACTCCCGGCGTGAAGCCCGGCACGAGAAAGCCGGGAATCTTCTACTGGTATCGACGGTCCTCGGTGCCGGTACCGTACGCGGTCGAGGAGCGCGCCTTCCGCGGCGAGTCGCGGTTCGCGTTGCCAGCCCTCGATGTCCCGGGGGCGATCGCGTTGAGGTCCGATCTTCGCGGTCGGCTGCTCGAGTTTCGTCGGTTCCCCGCGACCGCGGATACTCAAGCGGTCGCCGAGCCCGATTGGAGCCCGTTCTTCACGGCCGCGGGTCTGGACCACCCCCGTCCCATACCGGCCCGAGCGGGTGTCCCTCCTGTTCCGACTCAAGTCAACATGGTGTGGATGGCCGAGAACGGCGACGGTGCGCGCCGCGTGGAGGGTGGAACCTACGGAGGTCGTGTCACGCTCTTCGCCGTGGGCGCACCCTACGTCGCGGCGTCCCCGAATCGCGGGGGGATCATCGGGAGCACGCTACTCGGCCTCTTCCCCATCTTCCTGCTGGGGCTGGGCATCTACTTCGCACGGCGCAATCTCATCGAGGGGCGCGCCGACGCGCGCGGCACCGTGCGATTGAGCGTGGTCGTCGGCGTGGTGGCCGGGCTGGGGTGGATCGTTCTCCCCGATCCACGGATCCTCGTGTCGGGGGAGATCCTCTTCGTGTACCTGACGGTAGGTCTATTCTACGTGGCGCTTCCAGCATTTGCGTACCTGGCTCTCGAACCGATCGTGAGGCGCCAGCACCCGGAGTGGCTGGCGTCCTGGACCCGGCTTCTCGATGGCCGCTGGGGCGACCGCCTGGTGGGCCGGGACGTGCTGGTGGGATTGGTGGGCGGCGCCATTGCCGTGATCGTCGGCGAGCTGAAGGGCTATCTCGCGAAATCGGTTCCGGTCGGCGACTTCCAGGCAGCCGCCATCGGCGGCTGGACCGCGCTCGCCGTGGTGCTGAGGGGAATCAACAGCGGTCTCCTGGGGTCGATGCTGCTCGCCCTCATCCTTGCGTTGCTCCAGCGGGCGTTGCGGAGGAACGTTCTCGGCTGGATCGTATGGATGCCGGTGGCGATGCTCTTCCTGTGGACCAGAGCATCGTTCCCTTTGCCCTGGGCTCCGTTCCTCAAGGCCGCGATCATGGGGTACGTCCTCCACCGCTCGGGTTTGCTCGGCTTGGCGGCGGGGTTTGCGGTCTTCGCCGTGTTCAACGAGGAATATCTCACCACCCACCTGGGCGCCTGGTATGCGGGCGTGACGATCACCGCCCTGCTGGTGATCGGCACCATCGCCTTGTGGTCGAGCATCGTCGCCGCGCGAGCCCCGCGTGGCGCCGCGTTCGGTCAGCATCCGTCATGACCCAGACCGCACCGGGTTCACTGCCGTCAGCTTGCAGAAGCAGTACACGAACTCCTGCTCTACTCCGCTCGGGGTCTGGTGTGTTTCGTTCTCGCTGCCAACCTTGACGAACTGTCCCCCGAATTGATCGTGGATTCCCTCCGCCGTGTACCGGACCACCGGCAGTCCACTGCACCGCTCGGGGGCCGAGGGTCCGAATGTTGCCACCACGATGTGCCCGCCCTGCTTCAAGGCGCGGCGAACGGCCAGAACGTATCGCTGTCGAGCCGTTTCATCGGTGAGAAAGTGGAACACGGCGCGATCATGCCAGAAGTCGAAGCGCTGTTCGGGGAGATCGACACGAGTAATGTCCCCGACGATCCAGGTTACCTCGGTGGCTCGCTCGGCGAGCCGAGCCTTCGACTGGGCGATTGCGCTCTCGGAGAGATCCAGCACCGTCACCTTCTTGAAGCCCTGGGCCAGGAGATCGTCGACCAGCGTCGAAGCGCCGCCGCCGACATCGAGTATCGCGGCGTCCTTGGGCAGGTTGGCGAGCTCGACGAACCGTAGCGATCTCTCGAGGTGGGGCCGGTACCAACCGAACTCAGTCGGCCCCTTCCTCCCATAGATCGCGTCCCAGTGCTCCCGCGTCTCCATGGTCCAAGCATACCGCGAGTGGGCGGCGAGCCGCATCGTTCTGGCTCGAGTGTCGGCTGGGGTGGCGCGCGTGATCCGCGCCTTCCAGCGAGCCGAGATTGCAGCGGCGAGCGTCCCTTCGTAGAATCGGAGCCGTCCTGATCGGGCGCGGAGTCGACTCCGCAATGAGATCCAGTCATCCCGGTCGCTTGGTGCTCCTGCTCGCAGCCTCGCTGGTGGTCCCCGACGTTCTGGCGGGATCGCTGGTCGTCAACGGCAGCTTCGAGGATCCCGACGTCGACGCTCGCCTGACCGATGGGCACCCGCTCTACTTCTACACTCGCATTCGTTCGCTGAACGGCTGGTCGGTCGTTGGTCCCGAGGTGGCGTTGTACGATTCACGCCCGCCGTACTGGATTGCCGCGGACGGCGAGCAGTTCATCGAGCTCGAGAGCAGCTTCGCGCTTGCGATCGAGCAGACGATCGAGACCATCCCCGGCGCCGAATACGTGCTTCACTTCGCGTACGCGCCCAATCCGCTCGGCACGGGTCAGGACGACCGTCTGCTGGTCAAGTGGAACGGAGTGATCGTCAGCGACATCGATCACCAGGCCAGCTCGATGCAGTCGCTCGACTGGCGTGAGTTCGACTGCGCCCTCGTGGCGAAGGAAGCCACGTCGACGCTGCGCTTCGAGGATGGCTTCGCGGGCGTGTTCTACCTCGGACCTAATATCGACCGCATTTCCCTGAGGCCCGTGCAGGTTGCGTCAGCCTTGTCCTTGACCGCTCCGTAGGCTTCGGTTCTCGACGATGCCTGTGCCAACGGTCCCCTTCTCCCCTGTCAGCCCCGCCGTGCGGCCTCGATGGTGGCGATGTCGATCTTCTTCATCGTCATCATCGCCTCGAAGGCACGCTTCGCCTCGGCGCCACCCGCCGCCATCGCATCGATGAGCGCGCGCGGAGTGATCTGCCACGAGAGGCCCCACCGGTCCTTGCACCAGCCGCACGCACTTTCCTGGCCGCCATTGCCGACGATCGCGTTCCAGTAGCGGTCCGTCTCTTCCTGGGTGTCCGTCGCGATCTGGAAGGAAAAGGCCTCGCTCTGCTTGAACGTCGGGCCGCCATTGAGACCGAGACAGGGAATCCCCACGACGGTGAACTCCACGGTCAGTTCGTCGCCCGCCTTGCCGCCGGGGAAGTCACCCGGCGCCTTGTGAACGGCGGTCACCTTGGAATCCGGAAACGTCGCGGCGTAGAAGCGCGCCACCTCATGCGCGTCCTTGTCGAACCAGAGACAGATCGTGTTCTTCGGCTTCATGTTCCTGTTCTTCCTTTCTCGGTCATCTTCCCCGCCGATTCGGCCTGGAACGGCATCGGGCGAATCTACCCCAAGTGAGGGCTCGCCTGCGTGCGGCACGAACACCAGCCCAGGACGAATCTGGATGGATGTTGTAACGTAGCGTAGATGCGGTCACGTAAATCGGACCGTCACGTGTGGGTCATCGCGTGGGTCCTGGCTTTGGCGTTGCATGCCGGAGGAATCCTCGGTTTCCGGTCCCTCCCGCTGCTCCACTCGAGTCCTGTCCGGTCCCGCGAGCCGGAACCGATTCAGCTCGTGTTCAGCAGTCCCGGTCCCGAGACGCGCAGGACCGAAGAACCTCAGTTCTTCTCCGAGCTGCCTCCCAACCGCGCGGATGTGGCCCCACGGAAGGCGGGCTTCCTGAGCAACGTGACGAGCCGCGCCCGGGACCTCGTTCCCGGCGGCGACGCCGCGCTTCCGCAAATGCACGGTGAGGGTGATGCCCCGATGGTGGGGCTCGAGCCCCACGAGACTCCGCCGCCATCCTCTGCGGCGGCAGTGCCGGCTCCGCAACCGAGCGAGCCCGCGGCTCCCCGCACGGTGGAAACCCCGCAGCCGAGCGACGCTCCCACGCTGCCGCAGAACGCGGGATCCGCTCCTGCCGTCTCGAAACCGACTCCCGCGCGGCCGGCGACCGACGCCGCAAAGCAGGGAATTCCCGGTCCGGCCGGAGACTCCGACACTTATCAGCCGGAAATGGACAATCCCGACGGGAACGCAGGTCTCACCGGGGACGTGAGCCTCAACACGACTGCCTGGGATTACGCCCCCTGGTTACAGCGCTACAGCAGGCAGCTCATGCGCCGGTGGTACGCGCCTCCCGCGTATTGGATGGGTCTTCTCAAGGAAGGGGGCTGGGCCGTGATCGAAGCCGAGATCTCACCATCGGGACAGTTGCTGCGTTCCGAACTGCTCGAGGAGCAGGGACATCCCTCGTTGATTCTCTCGGCCCAGAGTGCCGTTCGCGCCGTGGCCCCGATCGAGCCGCTGCCGGCTGGATTTCCCGAGCCGACATTGATTCTTCGCATCCGCATGATCTACCCGAAATTCACGTCTCCGGAAACGCCTCGCTCGGGGCGGTACGCACCCGGTGCATCGCGGCACCATTGATCCGTCGAACCCAGGAGAGAACGTCGCATGATGCAGCTGATCGAGCAGTCCGGCCCTGTCTTCTACCCCCTCGCGCTCTGCAGTCTCGTCGCCGTCGCGGTCACCATCGAGCGATTGATTGCGCTGCGCCGCAGTCGCGTCCTGCCTCCACAGATCACGGACGTCATCGAAGCCATCCAACCCGGGAAGGATCTCAGCGTGGCGCTGGAAATCTGCCGCAGGAATCCCGGCGTGCTGTCCGACGTCATTCGAGCCGGACTCGAGAACGCCGATCAGGACTATGAAGTCATGCGCGATGCGGTGATCGACGCGGGCCGGCAGGAGACTCCGGCGATCGAGCGGCACCTGTTCTGGCTCCAGACGGTGGCTCAGGCGTCTCCCCTGCTGGGACTCCTCGGCACGGTCTTCGGCATGATTCAGATGTTCTCGGCGGTATCCCTTTCGGGACTCGGCGATCCCCAGGTCCTCTCCCACGGGATCAGCGTGGCCATGCTCACCACCGCGGAGGGTCTGTGCATCGGAATCCCGGCCCTGGTCGCATACAACTACCTCTCGACACGGTCGCAGACCCTGATCGGTGAAGTCGAGACGTACGCGGGCCGCATGGTGAGCCGACTGCGTCCGCCCCGACTGAAGGAGGCGTCATGAGCCGCATCGTCTTTCGCGAGCGGAGGCCGCGGAATCAAGTGGACCTGAACGTCACCTCACTCGTTGACGTGCTGTTCCTCCTCCTCATCTTCTTCACGCTCACCAGCACCTTCAAGCGCGCGGGCGAGCTCGAGCTCAAGCTTCCGAAATCGACCACCGCCGGCCCCGGGGGCGCCGAAGGAGGACCGAAGATGGTGCAGCTGGTCCTGACCGAGCACGGAACGCTGCTTCTGAACGGGGCGTCCACCACGTTCGAGCAGTTGCCCGCGAAGCTGCGTGACGTGCACGAGCGCAAGCCTGACAGCCAGGTGATGATCGAGGCCGAGGAAAAGGTGGAGCACGGGCGGATCGTGCGGCTGCTCGACGCCGTGCGCGGGGCGGGATTCACGGGTGTGGGGATCGGAGTGCGGGCCGCCGGGCAAGCCTCTGGCGCCGGGCGCACGCCCTGAGCCGCGTGTCCTCATGGTACGTTCCAGCCTCGGCAACTCACGATCTCCCGCTCGCTTTGCTGGAGGTGTTCTCATGGACTCGTTCGCCGCCGGAGTCGATCCGAAGTGCCCGACACCTGACCGAAAGCGACCGGGGATCCGGATCCTCGCCGCGACGCTCGTGGGCGCCTCACTCGTGCTCGTTCAGCCCGTTCGAGGGGCTACGGGAGCGGCGGCCGGCGGCGGGAAGAAGGACGCGTCGGGCCCAGCCACGCTGGCCAAGGTCTCGCTCGACGGGCTCGCGTTCCGGAGCATCGGGCCGGCGGTGACCGGAGGCCGCGTGGTCGACATCGCGGTCAATCCCCGAGATCACTCCGAGTACTACGTGGCCGCGGGGCATGGCTCGCTCTGGAAGACGAAGAACGCCGGGGTGACGTTCACGCCGGTGTTCGACGGGCAGTCGTCGTTCTCGATCGGCACCGTGACCCTCGATCCCTCGGATCCCCACGTGGTCTGGGTGGGAACGGGAGAGAGCAACGCCCAGTCCTACGTCGTGCCCGGCGACGGTGTCTACAAGAGCGAGGACGGCGGGAAGACCTGGACCAACAAAGGACTCAAGGAGTCTCAGCACATCGGCGCGATCGTCGTGCATCCGCAGCACCCGAACACGGTCTGGGTGGCGGCCTACGGACCGCACCGGACGTCCGGGGGCGATCGGGGCGTCTTCAAGACGACGGACGGCGGAAAGACCTGGGCGAACGTCCTCCACCCCAGCGACAACACCGGGTGCTGGGAGCTGCACATGGACCCGCGGAATCCCGACGTGCTCTACGCCGTGGCCCACCAGCGCCAGCGTTACCTGAGCATCAGCGTGATGGGAGGCGACGAGAGCGGGATCTACAAGACCACCGACGGCGGCACGACGTGGAAGAGGCTCGAGGGCGGTTTGCCGCAGAAGATGGTCGGCCGGATCGGGATGGCCCTCTCCCCCGTCGATCCGGACCGCTTGTATGCCGTGGTCGAGGCGAAGGAGAAGGAGAAGAAAGAGAAGAAGGAACGGGGGACCTACGCGAGCACCGACGCGGGCGCGAGCTGGACCCGCGTGGGCGACTACGTCAGCACCTACCCGAACTACTGCCAGAAGGTCTTCTGCGACCCGAAGAACATCGATCGCGTGTACGGAATGGACATGTTCAACCAGGTCTCGATCGACGGCGGCAAGTCCTGGTCGCGCCTGGGCGAGGACAAGAAGCACGTGGACAATCATGTGCTGTGGATCGATCCGGAGGATCCGCGACACATGCTCTCCGGGAACGATGGCGGCCTCTACGAGTCGTTCGACCGTGCCGCCACGTGGGCCTTCAAGGCCAACTTGCCTCTGGCCGAGATCTACAAGGTGACGGTCGACAACGCGAAGCCCTTCTACAACGTCTACATCGGCACCCAGGACAACAACAGCCTGGGCGGCCCTTCGCGAACGCTCAATTCGAGTGGAATTGCGAACGCGGACTGGACCTTCACCGAGGCGGGTGACGGCTTCCAGACGCAGGTCGACTGGGAAGATCCGAACATCGTCTATTCGCAGGCGCAGTTCGGCTATCTCGTTCGCTACGACAAGAGGACCGGCGAGCGGCTGTTCCTGCGGAGCTTCGAGGACACTGGAAAGGTCGCCTACCGCTTCGACTGGGATACGCCGCTGCTCGTCTCCCGTCACGACCACAAGCGGCTTTACCAGGCCGCCAACATGGTGCTGCGCTCCGACGATCGCGGGGATAGCTGGCGTGAGATCAGCCCCGACCTCACCCGTGGGGTCCCGAAGGAGCTCGGCCGCCTGATGGGGCGCAGCTGGAGCATTGACGAAATGGTCACGAAGCCCGACGTGGCGCACATCACCACGCTCGCGGAATCGCCCGTGGACGAGAAGCGCCTCTACGCGGGCTCGGGGGACGGCCTGCTGCACTACACGCACGACGGCGGCGCAACCTGGCACGCCGCGGAAGTGCCGGGGCTCCCGCGGTTCGCACGGATCCACCAGGTCACGGCCTCGCCCGTGAACGTCGAGGTGGCCTATGCGGCCTGCAACAACTTCTTCGCCGGTGACTACGCTCCCTACCTCTACAAGACCATCGATGGCGGCGCCCACTGGACCTCGATCAACGCGAACCTGCCGGCGCGTGGTTCGACCTGGACGATCGCCGTGGATGAGGTCGACGCGGATCTGCTGTTCGTGGGCACGATGTCCGGTGTGTTCGTCTCGAACACGCCGAAGACCGACTGGGTCCAGCTGACGTCCGGACTTCCCAAGACCGCCGAAGTGATGGACCTGACGATCCAGAGGGACGAGCACGATCTCGTGGTGTCCACGTACGGGCGGGGCGTCTATATCCTCGACGATTACACCCCGCTCCGGGACTTGACCCCGAAGTCGCTCGCCGCTCCGGAGAGCCTCTTCCCGCTGGCGGACGTGTCGATGTTCGTCCAAGCCGACCCGCTGGGTTTCCCGGGAGCCGGTTTCCAGGGCGCCTCGCACTTCAGCGCCCCCAATCCCGACGTCGGAGCGACGATCACCTATTACGTGAAGGACGACTACAAATCGCTCAGGAAGCAGCGGAACGAGGCCGAGAAGAAGCTCCAGGACGCGGGGAAGGACGTCTCCCATCCGAGCTACGAGGTGCTGAAGCAGGAGGACGCCGAGGAGGAGCCCTACCTCCTCTTCGCGATCTCCGACGCCGACGGACGCGTGGTCCGGAAGATCAAGCAGCCGATCAAGGCCGGCGTCCACCGCGTGGTCTGGGACTTCCGGACGAGTCCCACGGTGCCGATTGCCCTCGAACCCCCGGCCAACCCCGCTCCGTGGGACCAGCCGGACCAGGGCTTCATGCTGCCCCCGGGGTCGTACCAGGTGACGATGTACCGCTTCCAGGAAGGCAAGCTCACGGCGCTGAGCTCCCCCCGGACGGTGAAGTGCGATCCGCTTCAGCTCGCGAGCATTCCCCCCGCCGATCAGCGGGCGCTGCGCGCGTTCAACGAGAAGGTGGCGGCGCTGTCACGCGCGGTTTCGGCGGCCGACGCCCACCGCGGTCGCCTCAACGACATGCTGCCCTACCTCGAGGCCGCCGCGATGAGCGTGCGCGACCTCGAGGGGAGCCAGCTCGCGGAGGTGTCCTCGATTCGGAAGGGCCTGAAGAAGGTCAACGAGGATCTGATCGGCGACAACATCCTGACCCGCTACGAAGGTCAGGCCCGCTTGTCGCTCAAGGGCCGCACCGACCTGATCATTGGATCGCTCTGGAGCACCACTTCCGGACCGACCGGGACCTACGAGCGGGCCTACCAGGAGGCGCACGCCAAGTTCGGCGCCGTGCTGTCGGACTTGCGCGACCTGCACCAGCGAACGCAGGCGCTCGGGGATCAGCTGGAGCGACAGGGGGCGCCGTACACGCCCGGACGCATGCCGCTGTGGGAGGACACGAACTAGGCGCGGAGCTCTCGCTTCCGCGCTAGGTCGCGTGCCGCCGCACGATCTTGAGCGCCTTCATTCGTGACTTGAACGTCGACGGGCTGATGCCGAGCTGTTGCGCGGCGCCTTGTTCGCCTGCCACGCGCCACTGGGCGCGATCGAGCGCGGCGATCATGTTGTCGCGCTCCAGTTGGCGCAGGCGCCTCGCGCTCAGCACTTCCGTCGTTCGCGCGTCGGCGGTGGGAACGGGCGGGCCTCCTGCGGTCCCGAGCGGCAGAGCGCGCTCGAGGTCGACCACGCCTCCGGTCGCGGTGATCAGCGCGCGCTCGATCACGTTGCGCAGCTCTCTCACGTTGCCCGGCCAGGCGTAGGCCTTGAGCGCCGAGACGTCGCGTTCCGTGAGGGGGTGCATCGGCTTGCCCATCGCGCGTGCCAACCGATTCATCATGTCGGTCGCGAGCAAGACGACATCATCCCCGCGCTCACGCAGGGGTGGCAGGCGCAGGGGGAACACGTTGAGCCGATAGTAGAGATCCTCGCGGAAGGTGCCTGCCACGACACTAGCCTCGAGGTCGCGATTGGTGGCCGCCAGCACACGGACATCGACCTTGCGGGTGCGCGATCCGCCGACCGGCTCGAACTCGCCCTCCTGGAGCGCCCGGAGCAGCTTGCTCTGCAGCTCCACGGGCAGCTCGCCGATCTCGTCGAGGAAGAGCGTGCCGCGGTCGGCGAGCGCGAAGCGGCCCTCCCGGCGCTCCGTGGCGCCGGTGAAGGCGCCGCGCTCGTGGCCGAAGAACTCGCTCTCGATGAGCGTCGCGGGAATCGCCGCGCAATTCACCTTGATGAACGGCCCGTTTCGCCTCGCGCTACGTTCGTGGATCGCGCGCGCGAACAGCTCCTTGCCGGTTCCCGTCTCGCCGAGCAGGAGCACGGTGGCGTCCGTCACGGCCACCTGAGACACGCTCTGCAGGGCTCGTCGGAGGCTCGTGCTGCGCCCGTGGATGTCTCCGAAGTCGTGTTCGGCCGCGAGCTCTTCGCGCAGGTACTCGGCCTCGGCGCTCAGCAAGCGGATTCGTCGCTCCGACTCGACGCGCTCGTCGACGTTGCGCAGGATCAGGGTGTAGAAGGACCGCCCCTGCGCTTCGAAACGCGACAACGTGGCCTCCGCCAGGAACCCCTTCCGGTCGGGAGGCTGTACGTCGAGGCTGCCGGGAATCCAGATGGCGCGATCGTCGGCCGACCGGAGGTCCAGCTCGCGCGCCACCACCTCGAGCCGTCGCCGCGCGTCCGCGCCGACCAGCTGCTCGACCCCGCCGTCGTACGACGGATCGGTCTCCCGTCCGAATGCCCTCATCGCCGCCGGATTGAGCAGGGTGACGCGGAGGCCGTCGTCCAGCTCGACGATGGCATCCATCGCGCTGCCGATCAGGCGCTCGAGCTTCTCCTGGCGCTCGCGCAGCACGGCCTCGAGCCGGAGTCTCCGCATTTCCGCGGCGGCACGGTTCGCGAAGATCTCGAACAGCGCCAGGAGCCGCTTCTCGGGCGGCATCGGTCGGATGTCGACGGCCGCGAGATGACCGATCACGTTGCGGTCGGCGTCGAGTAGCGGCATCCCGAGATAGCTGGTCTGCGGCACGCGGGGAAAGCCGGGCGGCGGAGCGCTCGGGAACAGCTCGATGATGCGGTCCGGGATATGGATCAGGTCGGTGCGGTCGATCACGGCCGCGCAAGGCGTGCCCGCCACGGCGTACTCGAAGTTGCCGATCCAGTCGCCTCCGAACCAGATGGCCAGGACGCGCATGGTCAGCGCCTCGCGGTCGAATTCGGTGATCCACGCGCCATGGGTGTCGAGCGCCAGGGCGAGGTTCTTCACGACGGCGCGGTAGAACTGCTCTCCCGTCTCGGACGCCGTTCCTTCCACGACGGCACGCAGCGCTCGCTCCTCGTTCAGCCGCCTCGGCGGGTCACCGGCTGTCACGCCTGCCTCCTTTCGTTTGCAGCTCCGGGGCCCCGAGGCTCTGCGTCGGGTAAGGAATCGACGAAGAATGATAGCGCAGCCTGGGCACCGCGACGAAATCTCGTCGCGGTGCGGACGAGATGTCGTCGTCGACGAAATTTAGTCGCGGTGGGCGTCCTCGCAATACCACGTTACTACGTTGCCCCAAAATAGGTTGTCGCGATAATCTCCAGTTGGTTCGCCGCGTGCTCTTGGCCGGTTCGAGAACGACGATCGACACCCTTCGAACCGACCTATCAAAGGAGTCGAGCCATGGTCACCACCTCTCGCTCGGTGCAAGTAGAAGAACCGGAGTCCGCGCGCGGTGCGACTCCGGACCCTGGAAAGCCGACCCGGTGGACGATGCCCCGCTCGTCCGTGGTCCGTCTCGTGGTGGGGGTCGTCGGTCTGGGGGCCCTCGTCACGACGGCGGTGCTCATGCAGAGCTGCGCGGTCGCGGGTCACGCCGACCCCGAGGCGACGGGTGCGGTCGAGGTCGAGGCGGTGACGCTCGACTCCGCGCTCGCGGGGACCTTGGTGCTCCCGGCTCGCATCAAGGCCCGCGAGGAAGTGGTGGTGGAGGCACGGATCGCCGGCCGCGTCACCGCGCTGCTGGCCCGTGAAGGTGACCGCGTGCGCGCGGGCCAGCTTCTCGCGCGGTTCGATGCGCCCGAGGCCCGACGTGCGCTCGAGGCGGCAAACCGCGAATTCGATTCCGCCACGCTCTCGGCCGACGTGGCGCGTCGCCAGCAAGCTCGCATCGAGTCGCTCTACGTCGACCGCGTCGTCGCGGCGCGGGACCGCGAGCTCGCCGAAAGCGAGCGGCGGTCGGCCGAGGCACGCCTCGAGGCGGCGCACGCCTCGCTCATGAACCTCCGGGCGGCGCTCGGCGTGAGCGCCCCGTTCGACGGGGTGGTGGCGCGGCGCAGCGTGGACCCGGGTGCCGACGTGCAACCGGGTACGCCGCTGTTCGTGGTGCGATCGTCCGGCGGCACCGAGATCGTGGTGCCCGTGCCCGAGGCGGCCGTCCCCGCGCTGCCGGGCGCACGCCTGGCGTTCCAGGTCGGCGGGGGCGAATGGCAGACGGCGACCCTCGCGCGCCTCGAAGGAATGACCGACTTCACCACGCGCACCCGGACCGCTCATCTCGTACCCCAGGGCGATCGGGTCCCCGAACCCGGCGCGTTCGCCCGTGTGCGACTGGAGTCCGACGATCTCCCGGGTCCACGGCTTCCTCTCCTGCCGATCACGAGCGTGATCCGGCGAGGCGCGCTGACCGGCGGTTTCGTGGTCGAAGGCGATCGTGCGGTCCTGCGCTGGCTCAAGCTGGGCCGCGAGGACGGCGGTTCGGTCGAAGTGCTCTCGGGGCTCTTCCCGGGCGAACGAGTGGTGCGCAATCCCGACGGTCTCGCGGACGGCTCGCGGGTGAGGGTGCACTCATGAACGCCCCGCGCCAGCATGCCGGGCTCGCCGGCCACGTCGCCGCGGCGTTCCTGAACTCTCGCCTGACGCCGCTCACGATCCTCGCCTCGATCCTGCTCGGGCTCTTCGGCGTGATGACACTGGCGCGCGAGGAGGAGCCCCAGATCCGCGTGCCGATGGTGGACGTGAAGCTGACCTGGCCAGGCGCCACGGTCGAACAGGTCGAGCGCCAGCTCACCTCGCCGGTCGAGCGGCGCCTGTGGGAGATCCCCGGCCTCGAGTACCTCTACTCCACATCGACCGACGACGGCGCCCTGCTGATCGCGCGCTTCAAGGTGGGCTCGAGCGTGGACCAGGCGCTGACCCGGTTGCGGACACGCCTCGACGAGGCCGCCGCGTCGCTCCCGCTGGGCGCCGGAGTCGCCTCGGTTTCACCCCGATCGATCGACGACGTGCCGGTCCTGGCGCTCACCCTGACGGCGCCCGGCCGGCAGGACCTGGATCAGAGCGAGCTCCGGCGCGTCGCCAACGAGCTGGCGATCGAGCTGCGCAAGGCCGAGGGCGTGTCCCGCGTACGCGTGCTGGGTGGAGCGCCGCGAACCATTCGCATCGCCCCCGATCCCGGTCGCATGGCGGCCACGGGCGTCACCATGAGCGCGCTCGACGCGGCGCTTTCCGCGGCCGGCCTCGCCTACCCGGCCGGGATCGCGACGCAGGGCGGCCGCGCCCGCGTGCTGCGCGCGGACGCCTCGTTCGCCGACGTGGAGGCGATCCGCGCCCTCGAGATCGCGGTGAGCCCGGGCGCGGCGGCGGCGGCGGCGACGATCGGTGGCGCGGGGTCTGGGCCCGGAGCGGGCGCCTCGTCGGCGGCCGGCGTGACGGCGCGCACGGTTCGACTCTCCGAGATCGCCGTGGTCACCGACGGCCCCGACGAGGCGGGCGACTACGTGTTCTTCGTCTCGCGCGATGGCAGGGCGTTGCCGGCGGTGACGGTGGAGGTGGCCAAGCGCCCGGGCGTCAACGCGACCTCGCTGGTCGGTTTCCTGAGACATCGCGTGAAGGAGCTGGAGCACTCGGTCCTGTCGCGCGAGGTCCAGGTCACCGTCACGCGCGACTACGGCGCCACGGCGAAGCACAAGTCGGACGACCTGATGTTCCACCTGCTGCTGGCGACGCTGTCGGTGATCGCGCTCATCGCGCTCGCGCTGGGCCGGCGTGAGGCGTTGGTGGTCGCGGTGGCGATCCCGATGACGCTCGCGCTCACGCTGTTCGTCTACAAGTTCCTTGGCTACACGCTCAACCGCGTCACCTTGTTCGGCCTGATCTTCTCGATCGGTATCCTGGTGGACGACGCGATCGTGGTGGTGGAGAACATCGCGAGGCACTTCGGCATGCGCGACCACCGCGACGCCGACGCGCGGGCGGTCGATGCGGTGGACGAAGTCGGCAACCCGACCATACTCGCCACCGTCGCCGTGATCGCGGCGACCCTTCCGCTGGCCTTCGTGGGCGGCATGTCGGGCCCCTACTTGAAGCCGATCCCGATCGGTGCCTCGCTGGCGATGGTGTTCTCGCTCGGGGTCGCGTTCATGGTGTCGCCTTGGGCGGCGCGGCGAGTGCTGAGGCCCTCCCACCACGCCAGGCCGGAGCCAGCCGAGGGCCGCTTGGACCGGCTGTACCGGGCCGCGATGGGTCGGCTGCTCGGCCAACGGAAGGTGCGGCTCGCGTTCTTCGGCGCCGTCGCCCTGCTGCTCGCGGGCGCCGTGAGCTTGGTGGCGTTCCGGGTGGTCACGGTCAAGCTGCTGCCCTACGACAACAAGAGCGAGTTCGAGATCGTGCTCGACATGTCGCCCGGGACGCCGCTCGAGAACACGCTGGCCGTGGCGAAGCGCTTGGCGGACGAGGTGATGCGCCAGCCCGAAACCGAGCGCGCGATCGTGTACGCGGGCACCGCTTCACCCAACACCTTCAACGGGCTCGTGCGCCACTACGACCTGCGCTCGGACCCCCGCTTCGCCAGCGTTCAGGTGATCCTGGTCGAGGCCGGCCATCGGCGGGCGCAGAGCCACGCCATCGCCAAGCGGGTGCGACCGGGACTCGAGCGCATCGCCGCCTCGTTCGGCGCGCGCGTGAAAGTGGTCGAGGTGCCGCCGGGGCCGCCGGTGCTGTCCACGCTGGTTGCCGAGGTCTACGGTCCGACACTGGAGGGCCAGCGCGCCTTCGCCCGCGACGTGTGGGGAGTGTTCCGCGGCACACCCGGCGTGGTCGACACGGATCTGATGCTCACCGAGAACGCGCCTCGTACGCGATTCGTGGTGGACCGCGACCGCGCGGCGCTGGCGGGAATCGCCCCCGCCGAAGCGGTCGCCACCGCCGCCACGCTCTACGGCGGCCGCACGGTGGGCACGCTGCCCGCCGGCACGGAGGCCGAGGCGGTCCCGATCCAGCTGCGACTGGCGGCCGCCGATCGCGCCGACCTTTCGGCGCTCTCGGCGCTGCGCGTGGGAAGCGCGCCGGGCACGCCACTGGCGGAGGTCGTGAAGCCGGTGTCCGAGTTCGCGCCCTCCGAGATCCACCACAAGAACCTGCGTCGCGTGGTGTACGTGCTGGGCGACCTGGCGAGCCGCGCCGAGAGCCCGGTCTATGCCATCGCCGACCTGCGCCCGCGCATCCAGCGGCTGAAGACGCCCGACGGCGTGCCGGTGCACCAGCTCAGCACGCGGCTTCCCGATTCCGACGAGCACACCTCGCTCAAGTGGGATGGCGAATGGCACCTCACGTACGAGGTGTTCCGCGACATGGGCGCGGCGTTCGCGGTGGTGCTGGTGCTGATCTACGTGCTCACCGTGGCCTGGTTCAAGTCCTTTACGACGCCGATCGTGATCATGCTTCCGATTCCGCTGTCGCTCGCCGGAATCCTGCCGCTGCACGCGGCGATGGGCGCGTTCTTCACCGCCACCTCGATGATCGGCTTCATCGCGGGCGCGGGGATCGCGGTGCGCAACTCGATCATCCTCGTCGACTTCATCGAGCTGCGCCGCCGCCAGGGACTCTCGCTTCGCGATGCCGTGATCGACGCCGGCGCGGTGCGCTTCCGTCCGATGGTGCTCACCGCGGCCGCCGTGGTCGTGGGCGCCGCCGTGATCCTGTTCGATCCCATCTTCCAGGGACTCGCGGTGGCCATGATCGGCGGCGAAGTGGCCGCCACCGCGCTATCGCGCATCGCCGTGCCGGTGCTCTACTTCCTGGTCGCGGGGCGCGGCGCCGCTCCGCGAGCGGTCGATGTCTCGGAGCTGGAGGCGACGGCCTAGCCGCTACGGGGCGGATGAGCGACCGGGCCGCGTGGCCGGACTCGCCCCGCCCCTGCTCTTCGATCTCCTATCTTGGCTGATCCACCAGATCCGGATCGTGGGCCGCGAAATCGCGCATCTCCTCGCGGATCATCGGATGGATCATCACCAGGTACAGAGCCATCAACGCCGACGCCAGGACGCCCGAGGCCAGCGCGCTCCACACCAACATCACCGGCCTCAGTGCCGGCGGAAGCAAGAACATCATCCCGAACACGTGGAACGCGACGAGGACGAAGAACGTCACCCCCACGTACCAGAGATGGGGCCCCCGCTCGGCGATCTGCGCCAACCATGCCGCGAACATGCCGAGCGCCAGGAACAGGAGCAGGTGGAAGCCGTTGTACGCGAGCACGGCACCCGGCCACACCGCGACCGCCGACAGGTCGCGCACTCCGTAGAACACCCCCCCACCCAGCAACGCCGCTGTGTAGAACGGCGATCGCCCCGCGATCACGTTGACGACCGCGAGAACGATCGCCACCGTGGCGTACCCGATCAACCCCGCGATCATCCCCTGCCAGAGGACATTGGAACGCGTCGAGCTCATGACCGTCTCCTTCGCCCGTGAAGGCAAGCGCTCCGCGAGGTCCCAGCGGCGCCGAGCGTCGATCGTGAGAGAGCCGGTTCGCCGGCAAGCGCACGGCCCGCGCGCCGCGACGATCTTCCGCGGGAGCTAAGTGGCAGGGGCAGCATTGGCCGTGCCTGCGCGCGGGGTCGTGAGGCGCCCTCCGCAAACCCGCCAGGCCATTTGAGGTTACTGCGAGCCGACGGGAATCCGCCGATGGGACGCCTTGGCGCCTGGAGCCTAGAATGGCAGTTGATCGGACTATTTGGCAGTGCTCCACTACCGGCCGGAGGATCGCCATGGCTCATTCATCGAGTGCTACCCGCGTGTTCAGGCTGGCAGGTGCGCTCGTGCTCCTGTCGATGAGCGCGAGCGTCCTGGCGAGTGCCGCGGTGTTTCGCACCACGGGCAACGGGTTCGTGACGGATCGCGGCCATCCCATGAACCCCGACGACTTCCACCGATACGACATCACCGCCCACGTCACGTTCGATTCCGTGCCCGGTGAAGGGCTGATCGTGCTCGAATACGGGGAGCCGGATAGCCAGGGCGTCCGCAGCGCCGACCGGTACCAGGTGCGGCGCG
>JADMIO011201737.1_pt1 | contig 25490 bp, 20 predicted proteins | sample 8958161 | NCBI WGS metagenome assembly JADMIO01 (sample SAMN16585339, study PRJNA669376) | soil metagenome | isolation source: Crop rotation soil | place: USA: Cullars Rotation, Alabama | collected 2011
GCCGCGACTTCAAGTCACGTGAATTCCAAGCTTCGGATCCCACTGTGCTGGAAAGTTTGGGTTCTGATAAAGGGTATTTTGGATAGAAGTCGGACTTGGGATGGCATTGGTCGGTGTACCCGGGTGGTCATCGATGATTTGCCATGGTGGGGTAGGGAAGGCGCGTAAGCTTGGCGATGCAGTATCGCCAAGCGTATCGCCATGCCAAACGCCACGGTGTTCGCCTAGCTAACGTCGAGGGTGATCGATCGCGCGATCGCGGGTGATCACGCTGCGACACGCGAATAAAAGAGGAGGGCGACCGCTTTCGCCGTCGCCCTCAAGTGGCTCCTTTAAGGAGCCGGTGGTTTGCGTTTATCAGCTTTGCGCTTCAGCCATGCGAGCACCTCGCTCAGCATCCAGCAGCACCGGCAATTCCCTAGATGGACGCGCGCGGGAAACCCGTCGACGCATCGGTATTTCGGGTCACGCTCAAGCCTGTCGATATGCGCACGAGAATACGGGACTATGGTCTTCAGCTCTTTGAAGCTGATGCAACGGTCTATTTCCATCGCGAACTCCTATTGCTAGGAGCTATCGCGACAGCTCCGGGTTATCCCGGGCACCAATAAGTAACACCTTCGCTGAGGACTTTGCAGATACTTTCATTATTGACTCGACGTCAAAGTAATCAGCAAAGTGTCCTTCTGCACGTCTAGCCAATGGGGCTCGTCATGAAGGAAGGTTTTCCGCGTCGCAATCCTTTTGAACAAATGCCCGGACAGAGACAGAGCGAAATGACGACACGTCGTTGTCACGTTTGCTCGGGAACAGGTAAGTGCAAGGGTGACCGCTGCAGTCTATGCAGCGGCACCGGAAAATTACGGGACGGGTGACAGGACTCCACTCCAATCGTTGCCATTGCCCAATGTATGGATTGAAGGGCGGGCCGAGCCCTGCGGCCGCCCTTCTACTTCCCTCAACGGAGCCGTCGGGGATTGAGTCCGCGTTTGATCCGCTCCTTAAGCCAATCCAGGACTTCCCGCTTGATCCATCCCGTTCTGCATTGCCGAGCTTACCGTTTGGCGAAGAGCCCTGCCGCCTCAGGTGGGGGAGGAGAGAACAAACTCCTTGAGTTGGCGCTTCCGATAACGTCCCCACGCGGAAACTCCTGTTTGAGCGAATCATCGCGAAGGTTTTAAGCCCGGACTCCGCCACGTTAGATCCGAAAGAAATACGCCTTAAGAAACCGAGGGGGAGCTCTTAGCCGACAGCTGGGTGGAAAGGGTAAAGCTACGAACATACGTTGTGCAGCATCGCGGCGAAGGCAAAGAGCGCGACATCCGGTGCGCAAGAAAGACCCGCTGGTTTGGCACGGGCGAGGTTTCGTTATTTGGTGTGAAGCCGATGCTCGAATGGCCCGAGGATGTCTCGATGATTGGAGATGTGGCCTTGCCGATGGATGCCGATGCTGTATCGCAGATGGTGGATGCACGCGTCCAGCGCTCCGCCATTGTAGGCTCAAGGATGGATCGCCTACGTTCGGTCCGAGCGGTGGTTCGGCGAGCTCCTAAAGCACGGACGGAGACTTAGTTCACAAGGGTCTAGCATCGCGTGCCAAAAGCGTGCCAAATTTGGAAGTGTTTTGAGCTAAGTGCTGGAGCGGGCGAAGGGAATCGAACCCTCGTATGCAGCTTGGGAAGCTGCCGTTCTACCATTGAACTACGCCCGCGCTCGGGAGAGGGCAATTCCTTAGCATGGTCTTTCGCACCGGCGGAAGCCGCGCGGCTGTGGACGAAGGGCGCTCACGCCACCCAAGAATAGAGGGCGGGAAAGCCAATTTCTGTTGTTCCAAAACCAAGCATGGCCGTTCATTTCACAGCAAAGCCGGGCGATTTAACGCCATCTTATTCAATTAATACTATTGGAATGCTTGTCTCGGGGACTTGACGCGTTTGGGGGAGACGCGTCGGCAGGTGTAGCCCAGTTGTTTCCGGCGCGCCGTGGGAGAGCGTCTATGATCATGTCCGATGCGAAGCCGCATCGTTTCGCCCAGTTTCGCGGTCTCAATCTCGGCCGTGCTGTTGTCATCGTCCTCGTTTGTGTCGTCTCCGTGCTGTGGGCCGCCTGGTCCTGGCGCATCGCCTCCGAGCACAGCGAGAACGTCACACGTACCGAGGCCAATCTCGCCGCCCTCGCAAGCGCCTATGGCGAACATGCGGCGACGCTTATGCGGCTCGGCCGCATCGAGTTGGAAAGCGCTGCCGGCACGGATGAGATGATGGCCTTTCGTTCCTCACTGAACGTGCCGGGCGTCGCCTTCGATTTGCGCGTCATCGGTACACCTTCGATTCCCATCGACGAAACAACGCCGGCGAGCAGCATCCCCGACCTCGAACCCAAATATAACGACGATGGCGTGAACCTCTCTGCGGAGGCCGACCGTCCGCAGGCCGGTATCGCGGTCATCGCTTCGATGAAAAAATCGCAGGCACTTTCGGACTGGTTGGAGCGGGTCGAGACGGAAGGCTTCGGTCTGATCCTCCTCACCGTTTTAGCCGCCAGTCTTGGCGCCGTTCTGGTTCTGCAGCTGCGCCGCCGCGACAGGATGGAGCGCCAATTGCGCGAGGCGAAGGAATTGGCGGAATCGGGCTCGCGCGCCAAATCCGAATTCCTCGCCAATATGAGCCATGAAATCCGCACGCCGATGAATGGCGTCCTCGGAATGACATCACTGCTGCTCGACACGCCACTCAATGAGGAGCAGCGCAAATACGCCGAGATCGTCCGTGAATCCGGCGAGGCACTGCTCGGCCTCGTCAACGACATCCTTGATGTGTCGAAACTGGAGGCAGGCAAGATCGAACTCGAAGCCGTCGATTTCGATCTCGTCAACACGGTGGAGAACGCGGTCGCGTTGATGGCCGGCAAGGCGCGCGAGAAGCATCTCGACCTCGCGGTCTTCGTCGAACCCGAAGCGCGCGGTATCTACACAGGCGATCCTTCGCGGTTGCGCCAGATACTCCTCAACCTTCTCGGCAACGCTATCAAGTTCACGGAGAAGGGCGGCGTCTCGGTGCAGGTCGTCGTCCAGCGCGTCGAAGATCCGGTGACGCATACCGCCCGGCTGCGGTTTGAAGTCACCGACACGGGAATCGGCATTCCCGAAGAGGTCTGCAAGCGCCTGTTCCAGAAATTCTCGCAAGCCGACTCTTCGGTTACGCGGCGCTATGGCGGCACGGGTTTGGGTCTTGCCATCTGCCGGCAACTCGTCGTCCTCATGGACGGCGATATCGGGGTCACGAGCAAGCTCGGGGCGGGTTCGACCTTCTGGTTCGAAGTGCCGCTCGCACGCTCTTCTGCGGTGCTGCCCGATCTTGAGAATCTTCCGGCGCAACTCAAGAACCTGCACGCGCTCATCGTCGATGACGTGCCGATGAATCTGCAGATACTGTCGCGTCAGTTGTCCGCTCTCGGCATGAAGGCCGCGGTGGTGGATGATGGCTTTGCCGCCATCGCCGAACTCGAACGCGCCTGGCACAAGGGCAAGCCTTACGACATCGTTTTCCTCGACCAGATGATGCCCGGCATGTCGGGCTCGGATTTGGCCCGCCGCATCCGCGACGTCCAAAGACTGCATGAGACGAAGTTAGTGCTGGTGTCTTCCGCCGGCGGGCACGGGCTTTCACCGGCCGATGCGCGCCAGTTGGACGCCATCATCGCTAAACCCGTGCGGCAGCACGAGTTGCTGGATTGCCTGGTGCGCGTCTACAGCACGCGGCCCCAGCCGCAGGCGGCTGCCAAGAAAGACCGCACGCGCAGAGCGGCCGGTCCGGTTCGCGGCCTTCGTGTGCTCTTGGCCGAGGACAACAAGATCAACCAACAATTCGCGCTCGCTCTGCTGATGAAGGCCGGCCACACGGTTGAGATCGCAGAGAACGGCCTGCAAGCGGTGGAAGCCGTGCGCCGCGGCTCCTTTGACGTGATCCTCATGGATATCCAGATGCCGGAACTCGACGGCCTGGCCGCGACCAAACAGATTCGCGCACTCGGTCCGGAGAAAGGCCGCATCCCGATCATCGCCATGACGGCGAATGCCATGGCCGGTGCGCGTTCGGAATATCTCAAAGCCGGGATGGACGACTACATCTCCAAACCGTTCCAGCCGGCTCAGCTCTTCGGTATCTTTGCCCGGCTCATCCCCGACGCGCTTGCGGACACGGCGCCTTTATCGAGCGAGGTGGTCCGTGCCGATCCGACCGCCTTAGACCCTGCGAATCTCAAGCTTCTGGAAGACGCGCTTCCGCTTCCCGAGATCAGGAACCTCGCGACCCTGCATATCAGCGATTCCCAGAACCGCATGATTGTCATCGGCGGGCATTTGGAGAATCGGGATTACCCGGCGATCGCCCGAGAGGCGCATGTCATGGTTTCGACTATGGGCAATTTCGGCGGCCTATTGGCGAGCGCGCGGGCGCGCAAGCTCGAACTGGCGGCCAAGAATGGCGATACCGGGAGTGTTCCGGCACTGATCGCGGAGTTGGACGAGTCAGTCAAGGCGGCGTCGCAAGGGCTCGAAGCCTGGCTCGCGGCTAAGGCGTCGGGACCCAGCCGGAAACTCGGAACTTGATCCTCCAGAAACGCGAAGGCGGCCGATCCACACCCCGGTTTTCCCGGGTGGACCAAGCCGCCTAACGCCCGCCCCTCGTAAACTTTTAGGGCTTCCGCGCACCCTCGCCCCCGACAAGTGCGCAAGAACACGTTCGTCCGAAGTGCTTACCGACGCAATACAATTTACGCCAGCGTTGCGTTTCTGCCGTGCGCTGTTGAGAAAAAGATACAGTTTTGTGAAGCGGTGTTTCAGGGCAGCAGGAAGTGCTTCGAAAGTTTCAAACCCTGACGCTGATAGTTCGATCCAAGCCCCTCGCCATAGACCTGCGGCGGGGTGTCGGTGAGTCGCTCGAACACCAATCGGCCGATTGTCTGGGCATGCTCCAAAACGAAGGGCACTTCGCGGGAGCGGACTTCAAGCACAGCGCGCGCTCCGCGTCCTGCCCCCGTCTCATGGCCGAAGCCGGGGTCGAAGAAGCCCGCGTAATGCACCCGGAACTCCCCCACCATGGGATTGAAGGGCACCATTTCGGCGGCGAATTCCGGCGGGATGCTCACAGCCTCGCGCGAGGCGAGGATATAGAACTCGTCCGGGTCCAAGATAATGGCCTGGGTTTTCCGCGCATAGATCGGGTCCCAGAAATCCAGCGGGTCATAGGCATTGCGGCGGTCGACATCGATGACCCCGGCATGCCGCCGCGCCCGCCAGCCGACATGGCGGGTCATGGGATCCCCGTTCAGATCCACCGTCAGCCCGAGCCCGCCTTCGATATCGGCGGGACCGTTCACCAGGCCCACTTCGTCATGCAGGCGTTTCAACTGGCTGTCGGTGAAGGGCGGCGAGCCGTGGCGCAGCCGAAGCTGGCTGAGGCGCGACCCCTTTCGCACCAGGATCGGGAAGGTGCGGGGCGAGATCTCGGCATAAAGCGGTCCGTGGTAACCTTCTTCAACCCGATCAAAGGCTTGCGCCTTGTCCGTGATAAGTCGGGTGAAGACATCGAGCCGTCCGGTCGAGCTTTTGGGGTTGGCGACGCCGGAGACCCGGTGGGACAGTTCGAGTCGCTCAATCAGGGGAACAAGATAGACGCATCCCGTCTCCAGCACCGCGCCGTTCTTCAGGTCGATCTCATGGATCGCCATGTCGGAGAGCTTGTCGGCGACCTTGGCATCGCGCCCCGGAAGGAAGCTTGCCCGAATGCGGAAGGCCGACGACCCGAGCCGCAGATCGATGCTCGCCGGCTGGATCTGCTCCTCGCCGATCTCCTCGGCCGCCAGCACCTCGCGCCGGGCCCGGATCAGCCGCCGCAGGATATGGGAGGGAAAGATGCCGGTCGAAAATTTGCCATACGGATTCTCGTTCCCGCCTTCGCGCGGGGGCTCATCAAAAGGTAGCCCGGCCGGATTGCTCACATGATGTCCCATACTTGGGTTTTAGAGGGAATCGGGCGGGGCGCGTAACCGTCTCCCGATTCCATCCCAAGGAAAATCTAGCGCGTTTGGGCCTATTTCAAATCCCTGAGCAGCCGCATGTAGAAGCCGACGGCGCGGCCCAGATCGTCCACCGCGATGCGCTCATTGGTGCCGTGGACGCGCACAAGATCCTCCGGTTCGGCGGGGAAGGGCCGGAACCGCAACACCGCCTCTGCGATGTCCGCATAATGGGTGGAATCGGTGGCTCCAGTCATCAGTTCCGGCGCCACAGGCACCGCGAAGGATTCTTTGATCTTCTGCGAGACATATTCATAGGCCGGATCGTCCAGTGCCACGAGTCGCGAAGCCTCGTGACGGAACCCCGGCACTTCGGTCACATCCACCTTGGGATCGTTGATCGCCGCTTTGACATGCGCGATCACCGATTCGATCGAATCGCGCTGGTGCAGGCGGAAATTGATCTTCGCGCTGGCCGTTGGCGGGATCACGTTGTCCTTGATGCCCGCCTGCAGCATGGTGGGCGAAATCGTGGTGTGGAGCACGGCGGCATTGGCAGGCGACTCGCTGAGCTTGCCAAGCACCAGCGGCTTCGTCAGCCACAGATTGGCGAGCGTCACCCGTTCCATGAGCGGGGCAAACGGCGTCAGGATATCGAGCTTGGCCTGCTGGATAGAATCGATGTCCGATTCGAAGGGATGGCTGAGAAGATTGTTGATCGCCGTTCCAAGCCGCGGCAGCGCGAGGTCGGCGGTTGGGCGAGCGGAATGACCGCCCGTGCCATGCGCCGTCAGTTCCAGCGTCAGATATCCCTTTTCGCCGATGCCTACGAGCGCCATCGGACGCCGCACGCCCGGATAGGGCACATTCATGACCGGGCTGCCCTCATCGAGTACCCAGTGGAAACGAACGCCGCGTCCCATGAGCGCTTTGGCGATCGCGCCATTGCCTTGCGCGCCGCCGACTTCTTCATCCTGACCTAAAGCGAACATGATGGTGCGTTCGGGCTGATAGCCCGACATCGCGATCCGCTCGCCGGCTTCCAGCATCGCGATTAGAGAGGATTTATCGTCGATGGCGCCGCGGCCCCAAACGAAGCCATCCGCGATATCGCCGGAGAAGGGCGCGTGTTCCCAATCCTTCTCCGAACCCGGCACGACCGGCACGACATCCATGTGATGCATCACGAGAACGGGCGAGAGATTCGGATTCGTGCCGCGCCAGGTGAAGAGCAGGCTCTCGCCGACCAGTTCCTGCGGCGCCGCCTCGAAGAGATTGGGATAGGTGCGGTCCATCCATTCGCGGAATTCGGCGATGGCGGCGTTGCGCTCCTTCTCCTTGACGCCGTCGCCATAGGAGATTGTCTGGAATTTGATGGCCTGGGAGAGGTGCTGGGCGACCACCATGGGATCGGCGCCGGGTGGCGCGGCGTCGGCGGTGATCGCTTCGGGCGCGGGAAGCTGCGTCGTGCGCAAGACCATCAGCGCGCCGACGACAAGGACAACGCCCAAAAGGCCGAGCAAAAGCCGCTTCATGAACCCCCTCCGTCACCCCTATTTTCGCCCAACCTAGCACAATGCGGGTGGCCTGCGGTGCGTAAGGTTGTTGCTATAGGTCTGGGAAAACAGGGATAAATGCGCGGGTCTTGAAGGAGGGAGCCTTCATGGATTCGACTCGTCGCGATTTTTTGAAGACTGCGGGCGCGGCTGCAGCAGGCGTGGCCGCTCCTGGCGCCGCCCATGCGGCGGAGGCGCACGACCATCAGGACATGCCGTCGGACATCAGTCTGAGGGTGAAATCGCTGGAATCCTTGTTGGTGGAAAAGGGACTGGTCCAGCCGGCGGCACTCGACGCGCTGGTCGACACCTTCGAGCACAAGATCGGTCCCCGCAACGGCGCGCGGGTCGTGGCGAAGGCATGGAGCGATCCCGCCTATAAGCGCCGCTTGCTCGAGGACGCGAACAAGGCGATCGCGGAATTCGGCTACACCGGCCAGCAGGGCGAGCACATGGTGGTGGTGGAGAATACGCCCACCGTCCACCACATGGTCGTTTGCACGCTGTGCTCCTGCTATCCCTGGCCGACGCTGGGATTGCCGCCCGTCTGGTACAAATCCGCGCCCTATCGTTCGCGCGTCGTCATCGATCCGCGCGGCGTGCTGGCGGAGTTCGGCGTGACCATCTCCGACGATGTCGAGGTCCGCGTTTGGGACAGCACCGCGGAGATCCGCTATCTCGTGCTGCCGGAGCGGCCCGCTGGGACCGAGCGCATGAGCGAGGACCAACTCGCCACCCTTGTCACGCGCGACTCCATGATCGGCACCGGCAAGCCGCTTTCGCCGCAAGGAACGAGACCATGAACGGCGTGCACGATGTCGGCGGGATGCACGGCTTCGGTCCGATCAATCCAGAAGCCAACGAGCCGGTGTTCCACGCCGAATGGGAAGGGCGCACGCTGGCGATGGTGATCGCCATCGCCGCCTGGGGAAAATTCACCGCCGACAACCGGCGCGCCGTGCGTGAATTGATCCCGCCCGCCGAACAACTCGCCATCAGCTATTACGAGAAATGGTATCGCGGCCTCGTCATGAACATGGTGGATGCCGGCATGGTCTTTCAGGCCGAAGTCGATAGCGGCCGCCCCACCGATGGCGGCGCGAAGCTGGTGCCGGCCTTGTTGGCGCCGCGCGTACCCACATTCTGGAGCAACGGCGCGCCAAAGCTGCGCAATGCGCCAGCGACGCAAAACTTCCGTGTCGGTCAGCGCGTGCGGGCGAAGAACATCAACCCGCCGACGCATACGCGGCTGCCGCGATACGCCCGCGGCAAGATCGGCACAATCGATCGCGTGCATGGGATTTTCGTTTTCCCCGACACCAGCGCGCTGTTCCAAGGCGAGAAGCCGCAGCATCTCTATTCCGTGCGTTTCGTCGCGCGTGAATTATGGGGCGATGCGGCGAAGCCGAAGGACACGGTCTATCTCGATTTGTGGAACGACTACCTTGAAGGCGTCTGAGACATTCGCCGCGTTGCCGCGTCTGCCGCGCGATGAGGGCGGGCCGGTCTTCGCGGAGCCATGGCAGGCGCAAGCCTTCGCACTGGCCGTTAAACTCTCCGAGCAGGGCCATTTCACCTGGAAGGAATGGGCGGCGGCCTTGGCGGCGGAATTGAAAGCCGCTGAGGATCGCGGCGAGCCCGATGACGGCTCGCATTATTACGAGCATTGGGTGGCGGCGCTGGAAAAATTGGTCACACAAAAAGGCCTGACCGACCAACACACGCTGGATGAACGCAAAGAAGCCTGGGCCGATGCTTATCGCCATACGCCGCACGGTAAGCCGGTTGAGCTGCACGCGGACCACGACCACGACTAAACTAGGTTCCGAGAAACCTTCGCGTCTCGGCAACCGCATCCTTCAATCCGCACCGCATCACCGGCGCTTCTTTCGGCAGAGCTGCCAGCAGCCGGGAAGGGCAGGCGGCGTCCAGCAGCACGAACACGCCCTTGTCGGTTTCACTGCGGATCAATCGCCCGAACGCTTGCTTCAACCGTAACCGCGCCAATGAATCGTCATAGCCTTTACCGAAGCGTTCGCGCCGTGCGCGATGCAGGATCGAGGGCTTAGGCCATGGCACTTTGTCGAACGCGCAAAGCCGCAAGGACCGCCCGACCACATCGACGCCATCGCGCAGTGCATCGGTGCCGAGAAGCGACGCGTTTTCTTCCGAACGGAAGAGATCGACCAGCGTGCCTGTATCCAGCGCATCGACATGCTGCGCATACAGCGTCAGCCCCGCATCGGCCAGAGGCGCCGCGATCTTCGCCTGCACCGCGCGTAACGTGCGCACCGCCGTGAAAAGCCCAAGCCCGCCGCCGCCAGCCGCCAGGAACAACTCGCGGTAGGCGGAGGCAAGCTGCTCCACATCGCGCCGCGTCAGATCCTTCACCACGATGATGCGCGCCTGTTTTGCCCAATCGAAGGGCGAGCCGAACAGCGCGCGCGCCGGCGGCTCCGGCAAATGATGCGCGCCGACACGCACCTCCGCGCTGCGCCAATCGACGCCCAATGGCGATTCCAGATCGCCGCCAGTGTCGCGCAGCGTGGCGGAGGTGATCAGCGCGCCATGCGCCGGCTTCAGGATGACATCGGCAAACGGAATCGTCGGATCGATCCAATGCCGCTTCAATCCGACATCCATATCGCGCCCGTCATCGCGCTCGATCTCGAACCAGTCGGAGAATTCGGCGGCAGGCTCATCGTTCTGCAGCGTCGCGAGCATGGAACGCCAGGCCGGCAGCATCTGGCGCGCGCGACGCTCGATGCCGCGAGAAGCGGCCTCCAGCCGCGTGCGCATATTCGTGTCGAGTTCGGCGGCTTGCTCGTCGAGCCGCTGGCGCAAACGCGCCACCAGCTTCGCCAATGGCGAAACGAGGCGCGCCAAACCGATATCCAGCGCGCGCGCCGCTGCGGCAAGCTCCGGAGTCAGCGGCTTGCTCTCTGCCTCCACGCTGTATTGCATCTCCGTATCATCGCTACGGGCACGGACATGCGCATAGGCAAGCGCGAGGAACGCCTCGCCCAGTCCGTTCGGACCGCCGCCCTTGACGCGCGAAAGCCAGCCCTCTCCTGCGAGCACCGAAGACGCCTGCAGCGCTTCCTGAAGCGCGTGTTGCGCATCGGTATCGCCTTCGATGAGTTCGCGTAGCCGTTCGTTCAGTCCGCGCGCGCGCGATTGTCGCCCTTCCGGTCCGCGCAGCCAGCGGCGCAACTCCGCCATCTCCGCGCCCGACAGATCGGCGGAGAACGCCGAATCCGCCGCATCGAACAGATGATGCCCCTCGTCGAACACATAGCGCAGCGTGCGGTCGGTCAGCACATCGTCGGCTTCTTCCGCGCCCAGCTGTTCGCGCGTCGCGTGCGCCATAACCAGCGCATGGTTGGCGATGACGATGGGCGCCTTGCGCGCACGCCTTAAACCTCGCTCGATGAAACAGCTCTTGTAATGCGGGCAGGCGGCATAGATGCATTCGCCGCGACGGTCGGTGAGTTCGCGCAATGGAACGGAAGCTGCCAAAAACGCCGGAAATCCAGCGCCCGAGAGATCGCCGTCCTCGGTCGCTTGCAGCCAGCGCGCGATCAACCCCACCGCCACCGCGCGCTGCCCCGGCGCCATGGCGACACGTTTCGTCGCGTCCTCGAAATTGAGAAGGCAGAGATAATTCTCGCGCCCCTTGCGAATGACCGCCATCTCTTCCCGGCGCTTCGCATCGGGATAGAGCTTGCCGATCTCCTGAAGGATCTGGCGTTGCAGATTGCGCGTATAGGTCGAGATCCAAAGGCCGGGACCGTTCTTCTCCGCCCATAACGACGCCGGTGCGAGATAGCCCAGCGTCTTGCCCGTTCCCGTACCCGCCTCCACCAGCGCGATCTTCGGCGCGCCGGCACGGTCGCGCGGAGAGAATGCGGGGATGGACGCGGCGGTGAATTCCTCCTGCTGACGGCGCGGCGTACCCTTCACGCGCACCACGGAATGCAGCCGCGTCAATGCTTCTTGGGTATCGATGGGCGATTGCGCGGGCCTGTCTTGCGGCCCTTCGTCTTCCCATTCGGGAAGTCCGCGCCAGGCATCGAAACCGGAAAGCGGCGAGGACATTCTTTCCGGTTCGCCAATCGCGTCCAGCACGACCCGACCCCACCGCCAACCTGCACGCGCCATCGCGGCTGCGGTTTTACGCGCCCGTTCGCGCTGATCACCTGCAAGCGCGTTCAACGACTCCAACAATACCGCCGCCGCCTTATGCAGCACGCGCACAGAATCTTCCGGCGTTGCGGGCTCCGGCAGGGTGAGCGCGCGCGCGAGCCCCACAGGGCTTGGAAGGCAGCGCTCGCCAGGCTTCGCGAAGGCGAACAGTTCCAGCACGTCGAACAGCGGCCGGCTGGGTCGCGCGCGCAACCGCGCCGCCGCGAACAGCGCATGGCATAGGAGAACATCGCCGGATTCCAGGATATCGCGCGCCTCCGCGCCTTTCACGGCGCGCGTCTCGCCCGATGCGAGTGCAACGATGGCGCCCGCGCCGGCAATGGCGATGGCGGGAATGTTCAAGGCCGGGGGAAGAGGGGACACGAGACTCGCGAAGCCGATTGCGAGTCGAATATGGCGAGTTCGCGCCTAAGCCGAAAGGTCGGGATAGAGCCGGTGCAGCGCCTCGCGCACGCGATCATGTTCCGTTAGTACCGTCTTGGTCGCGGTGCTCAGCGTTTCGAGATCGGCGCCGTCGCGCGCGCCGAGTGCGAGGCTGCGCGCCGCCGTCATCACGGCAGTCAACCCAAGCCCGCCGGCCGCGCCAGCGAAATCCTGCGCGATCCTGGCTGCTTGCGGCCAATCCTCGCTTTCGGCGGCAGTGGTCAGCCCGGTCGCCAGGCTTTCCGCGGTTCCGAGATAGCTTTGCAGGATGTCGATCAGGGTCTTGAAGCCCAGCGATTTCTCGAGTTCCGCGATCGCCTTGGCGTCGATCATGGAATCGATGGCGTTCTTTTTGTCATCCGTTGCGTCGGGCTTACCGGCATCGCCGGTCACCTCATGCACCGCGGCATAAAGCGCCTCCGCTTGCGCCGGCCAGCGCAGTACGGCGTCGGCGCCATCGGGCAGGCGTTCGTCGCTCGACACCAATCCCAGAATCGGCATGCGCTGTCCCGGCGCGGCCGCGAGCGCATCGACATGCGCCGCCGTCGTCAGTGCTGCGGCGAAATTGCCTCGCGCCGACATCGCGACAGCTTGCGCCAGCGTGTCGGCATAGGTGACGCGGTTACCGAAGGGCGACAAAAGCTGAGTCAGAATCGTGCGCATCGCGATATCGGGCACGTAACCCAAGAGCGACAGCCCGGCCGGCGGCGTTACAGGTTCTTCGGTGCTGGCCTCTTCCGTCACGCCCGCTTCCGTGGCGGGCACCATGATCCAGAAGCTCGCGCCCATGCCGGGCTCGCTTTCGACGCCGACCGTGCCGCCAACGGACTCGATGAGGCGCTTGGCCACCGCAAGACCGACGCCGACACCGGCGCTGCGCGTCGAATAGGATTCATCGCTTTTGGCGAAGGGCTCGAAGATCACGGTCAGAAGATGCGCCGGAATTCCAGGCCCGGTATCGGTGATGACGAAGCGCACCATCTTCTTGCCGGCGGCGGTATCGGTTGCATCCAGCGCGATCTCGACATTGCCGCGGTCGGTGAACTTGATCGCGTTGCCCATCAGCTTCAGCAACACGCGCCGGATAAGGCGCGGATCGGCTGCGATACGCGGCAAACTCGGCGCGATATTGAGGGAAAGCCGAAGCCGTTTCTCCCAGGCATTGGGCTGCAACAGCCGCGCCACCGTGCGCGCCGCTTGGGCGGCATCGCAACCTTCCGCCGGCGCGGCCATCGAATCCTCGCCCTGGCTTGCGAGTGCGATGATGTAGTCGAGCAGCGTCTTGAGGCCTCGGCCGGCTTCCAGCAGGACCTTTACGTGATCGCGCTGCGCTTTCTCCAGATCGCTGCGCTCGAGCAGCTGGGCCATGCCCAGAATGGCATTCAGCGGCGTGCGCAATTCATGGCTGATGTTGGAGACGAATACCGATTTGGCGCGTTCGTTTTCCTGTGCGGTATCGCGCGTAGCTTCGGCGGCGCGTTTCTCGTGAGAAAGCCGCACGATCAACTCGCTATGGTCGAAGCGCAGCAGGATGCTTTCGTCCAGCAACTCGCCGACATTCCCCCCATAGGTGTAGAGAACGCCGGCGAAATAGATCACGAGGAGCGCGGAGAGCGCCTGATACACGCCGCCCTGCATCGCGAGAAGGATCGCAAGTGGCGCGAGCGAGCCCGTGGCGTGGGCGAGATAGGCCGGGCGGTAAGCGGCCCGGGGAATGAATTCGGTGGCGGAAAGCCCCAGGAACGCCAGCACAAGATAGGCTTCGGCGGTGAAATTCGAGAAATCGAACCAGATGATCGCGCCGAGGCCCCAGATGGCGCCGATCGCGCCCGACAACACCGTGAAGCGGCGCGCCCAGATTTTCGGATCGGCATCCTCGCCGCGATTGTCGTATTGCTCTGTCAGCCGGTTGCCGCAAACCATGGCGAGCACCAGCAGCAGGAACGGCACAGCGGACCACAGCAGCGCGATGTTCTGCCGCATCGGTGCGGCCGCCATGCAGAGCACGGCGAAGGGCACGAACAGGTAATACCGGCTGAGCGAATACACGACCGCGAGCCTGCCGTTGAGCAGCGCCTTATCGCGAACCTGTTCCGATGACCCCGCCCCGGAGGTTTCTACCGCCACGTGCTAGAGCTCCCGCCGCGTCCGCATCCCCCACAGACGGGCGCGCGAATTGACCTTGATTGAGGCTGAGCCTAGCTTCTGCCCTCTTTCGAGACGTTTAATGATTTCCGCTTTTAATCCTTTAGGATAGCAATGAATTCGAACACCGCACGCGAGTTTGCCGCCGCCGCCAAATCCTGGCCTTTCGAGGAGGCGCGGAAGGTTGTCGCGCGCATGGAGGCCAAGCGCGCCCGGGACCAAACCGTTAAGGAAGTCTTGTTCGAAACTGGGTACGGCCCCTCGGGCCTGCCGCATATCGGCACCTTCGGCGAAGTCGCCCGTACCTCCTGGGTGCGTCAGGCCTTTCATGCGCTGTCCGATATGCCGACGCGGCTGGTGGCGTTCTCCGACGACATGGACGGGTTGCGCAAAGTCCCCGACAACGTCCCCAACCAGGAGATGCTGAAGGCGTATCTCGGCAAGCCGCTGACCGATATCCCCGATCCCTTCGGCACGCATTCCAGCTTTGGTGCGCACAACAATGCGCGGTTGAAGGCCTTCCTCGACCGTTTCGGGTTCTCTTACGAATTCTTAAGCTCCACCGATTGCTACAAGAGCGGTATGTTCGATGCGGCGCTGCTCACCGTGCTCCGTCACTACGAAAAGGTGCGCGATGTGGTGATGCCGACCCTCGGCCCCGAGCGGCGCGCGACCTATAGTCCATTCCTTCCTGTGTGCCCCAAGACCGGAATCGTGCTGCAAGTGCCGGTGGTCGCCTGGGACGAGAAGGCCGGCACCATCGTTTACGAGGAAGAGAACGGCGCGCGCACCGAGGTGCCGGTGACCGGCGGCAAGTGCAAGCTGCAATGGAAAGCCGATTGGGCGATGCGCTGGTTTGCGCTCGGTGTCGATTACGAGATGTCGGGCAAGGACCTCATTCCCTCGGTCGATCTCTCGACCAAGATCGTCAAGGTGCTCGGCGGCGTGCCGCCAGAGAGCTACACCTACGAACTCTTCCTCGATGAGGAAGGCCAGAAGATCTCGAAGTCGAAGGGCAACGGTCTTTCGGTAGACGAATGGTTGACCTATGGCCCGGAGGAAAGCCTCGCGCTGTTCATGTTCCAGAAGCCGCGCGCGGCCAAGCGGCTGTATTTCGACATGATCCCGAAGGCGGTGGACGAATACATCGCCCATGTCGAACAGTTCGAACGCGAGGCCGGCAATCCCGCCCAAGGGTATGAGAACCCGGCTTGGTTCATCAATCGCGGCCGTCCGCCTACGGACGAATATCCGGTCAGTTTCGCGCTGCTCCTGAACCTTGTGAGCGCGTCGAGCACGAGCGACCGCGAAGTCCTGTGGGGCTTCATCCGCGCTTATGCGCCAGGCGCTGGGCCGAAGACCCATAAGGGGCTAGACCGGCTCGTCACCTACGCACTCAAATATTACGAGGATTTCGTCAAGCCCAAGAAGCGCTACCGCGAAGCGAATGAGAAAGAACGCGGCGCGCTGTCGGCGCTGGCGGACGCGCTCGAAGGTTTGGGTGGCGAGCGCGATGCCGAGAAGGTGCAGAACGTCGTTTACGAAATCGGCAAGACGCATGCCTTCGAACCCTTACGCGATTGGTTCAAGGCGATCTACGAGGTGGCGCTCGGTCAGCAGCAAGGCCCGCGCTTCGGTTCCTTCGCGGCGCTTTTCGGCTGTCCGGAGACCGCGGTGCTGATCCGCACCGCTCTGTCTGGCGCTTTTGCGCATGCGCAAAGCTAGGCGGCTCGCGCTTTCGCTTTTGCCTTTGCTGCTCATAGCGGCGGCGCCGGTTGGTCCTTCGCCGGAAGAGCTCTACACGCGCGGCGATTACACCGGCGCGGCACAGGCGGGCATCGCGGCGGATGATGCGCCGGGTTACGCCGTCACTGCGCGTGCGCTGATCGCGGAGGCGACCTTGCGCGATGCGCCTTGCGTCGATTGCTTTCACCGGGCGCAGGAATTCGCGCGCCGCGGCATCGAGCGGGATGCGAGTTATCAGGAGAGTTACGTTCAACTCGCTGCGAGCATGGGCTATGAAGCGCGTCTCATCGGTGCGGTGCGCGCGCGTGTGGCGGATTATCCATCGCAAGCGAAGGATGCCATCGACAAGGCCCTGATGCTCAGCCCCAACGATCCTTTCGCGATGGCGGCGGCGGGCGGTTGGAATATCGAGATCGTGCGGATGGGCGGCGCGATCCTGGGCAGCCTTTTCTTCAGCGCGAGTACCGATGATGGCATTGCGCTGTACCGCAAGGCCCTCGCCGCCGATCCCGGCAATATCGTGGTCTCGTGGTCTTATGTGCTGGCGCTGACATCCTATGACTTCGAGGCCAAGCGCCTCGAGATCATGGCGGTGCTGGATACGGTGGTCACGTTCGAGCCGCGCGATGCCTATTCCAAAGCCATGCAGGAACGCGCGATGCGCTCCCTCGAACTCCTCCGCCAAGACAAGCGCGCGGAATACCAAAAGCTCGCGCAGCACTATCTGGGATTTGAGTGAGACGTTCGCTCAGCCGATGACGGGCTCAGGCTGTTCCCCATTTGCCGCAGCCTTCTTGCGCAGCATCTCGATCATATCGAAGGGCCTGAAGGGCTTCTTCAACAAACCCTCCGCGCCGAATTTTTGCGAGGCGTCGAGGAAGATGCCGGTGCGCGTCCTGCCGCCGCCCGAAATCATGTAAACCGGCATTCTCGGCCAGATATTCTTGATCTCCATAAGCGTCTCGATGCCATCTTTCTCGGGCATGATGATGTCCAGAAATACCGCATCCGCCGGCGCCTTGCGCAGTTCATCGAGCGCCCTCACGCCATTGCGGGCGACGCGCACGGTATAGCCTTCGGCTTCCAGCGCTTCCCGGCACATCATCAGGATCAGCGGATCGTCGTCGACAATCATGATCGTCTTTATGGTGTTCGGCATACGAATCCCCGCGCCCATTTCCCGTGTAACGGGTTCGGACAGGGGAAGTTGCAACGCCGCGCTGCATTGGGTTAGCGAAAGCTTGCGGCGGAACCGTAGTCCTCTCGGGTTATTGCGAGGCCCAGATGATGCGGTGGACGAAGGCGACATCGGCAGGTTCGAATATGCGATCTTCGAACGCAGGATTGAAGGAATGCAATTCGATTTTGCGCATGGTCATTCGTCCCAGCACCTTCGCCATCACTTCACCACCGGTCGTTTTCACCACCACGCGGTCGCCGCGTCGTGGGGTAGCGATGGGTGACACGACGATGCGGTCACCGTCGCGATAGACCGGCAGCATGGATTCGCCGGTGATCTCCAGGGCATAGGCATGCGGATCGCCGAGCCCCGGAAATGCGATCTCCTCCCAGCCCGCGCCGGCGGGAAATCCTGCATCGTCGAAATAGCCGGAGGAGCCGGCCTGCGCGAAACCGATCAGCGGCACGCGCTGCACCGGCGCGCCGCCTTGCGCCGCAATCAGCGACACGAATTGATCGAGCGTCGAACCCGTCGCCTGCAGTACCTTGGAGATGCTCTCGGTGGAGGGCCAACGCGGTTTGCCGTCCGTGGCTTCGCGCTTGCTCTTGTTGAAGGTCGTAGGGTCCAGCCCGGCGACCTTTGCGAGGCCCGACGCCGACAGACTGTGCCGCTCGGCAATCGCATCGATGGCGCGCCAAATCTGCTTATGCGTTAGCATGGCGTCCCCTTCCAGCTCCGCATGGTCTCGTTCTATCAATAGAAATATGATAATAATCCTATTTCTGGTGATTTTATAGGAATTTTTGCATGATCGAATCCATCTACAAGCTGTTTCGGGCGGCGGAGTGGCAAGCCTTTCAAAACGCAGGAGAATTCCAAGGATCGGAGCATGATATGCGGGATGGATTTATCCATTTCTCGGCCGCCCATCAGGTCCGTGCCACGTTCGAGAAGTATTTCGCCGCCGATGAAGGTGTCGTGCTGGCTGCGGTGGCAACAACCGGCTTAGAGGCGGCGCTGAAATGGGAAGTCTCCCGCGGCGGGGACAAATTCCCCCATCTCTATGCCGTGCTAAAGCGCGACCACGTTCGCCACTCCGTCGAGATTCGCAAAGATGCGGGAGGCCGTCCTATCTTCCCCACAGAGATTCCTTGAGACACGAGATCCGGAAGACAAAATGACGAAGCATAGGGGTTCCTGCCATTGCGGCGCGGTGGAGTTCGAGGTCGAAGGCGATTTCACAGGCGGATTCGTCTGCGATTGCTCGCTGTGCAAACGCAAGGGCGCGATCATGACGCGCGTGCCCAAGGAGCAGTTCAAGCTGTTGAAGGGCGCTGGCGATCTTTCGATGTATCAATGGAACACCAAAATCGCGAAGCACTATTTCTGCAAGCATTGCGGGATCTACACCCACCATTCGCCGCGCACGGTGCCGGACATGATGGGCGTGAATCTCGGTTGCATCGACGACATCGATGCGCGCAGCTTGCCGATCAAGGTCGGTGAAGGCTCGAAGCTTTCGGGCGGGCGGTAGGAGATGATAATGCGTATACGGATGATGGTGGCATTCGCGGCGATGGCGTCGGCTTTTACCTTGGACGCCCCCTCCGTCACGCCCGCCTTCGCGCAAGGGGCGCGCGCCTCCGACATCGTCAACCGGTATCGCGTCTCGGACGCTGAGATCGATCAGATCGCGGTCGCCGTCAAAGCAAAGGCGTCGCATAACGAGAAAGCGGAAACCGAAGAAGCGGCGGGCGGCAACACCGCGTTCTTCCTAAACAAATGGATGGAGGCCCAGCCCGTGCTTCTGAAACTCGCTCAGGGCGGCAGCGCGGCCGGCGCGTTTTTCTTAGGTCAGCTCTACGACCGCGGCTTCGATATCCAGCAAGGGGCTTCGTTCTACGGCCATATCGATCCGGATGCAGCCAAGTCCGCGCGCCTCTACCGGATCGCCGCCGATACCGGCATGACCTCCGCGATGCGGCGCATGGGCGAGATGTATGCGATGGGCCGTGGCGTGCCGAAGGACCCGGCCCTCGCCAAGGAATGGCAGGACAAGTTCGATAAGGCCTTCTTCGGCAATAACAACAACGTGTCGACGGAATGCTACGTCAACGGACAAAGGACCATCGTCAGAGGCCGCGTGAATTGTTGATGCGTCCGGCATGCGTAAGCGGCGCACACTGACATTTTCTTTCGCGCATTAAGGGTTTGGCGTGCGAGGGCCGCCCGAAAACCGTCGCTTTACCGCTTTTACGCTATCCTCAACGGCGCTATCCTTACGGATAGGGTAGCCGGTTCGCCCGGTGCGTGTATGGGGATTTCAAGGTGAAGCGTTCCAGTGTGGCGTTGACGCGCCTCGGCTCAAGCGTGGCGTTGATCTTCGCGTTGTCCCTCGGCGCTGCCGCCGCGCAGCCCGGCTATCGTCCGCAGCCGCGCAATGTGATGCGCCTCATGCCGTCCGTCATTGTCGATGCGACCGGTTTCGACCGCCCGATAGCGGCGGCGACGATCTTCACGCCCTATGGTTGGCGCGCGCAGGGCGGCGTTCTCTGGGCGAATGATTTCGCCTGCACCAATGGCTATGCCTTCAACTGGAGCGCCACATCGCCCGATGGCTCCTCCTCAATCTGGATTCTTCCGCAGACCGCTTGGGAATGGAACAACACAGGCTTGGGCGCCGCGCGTCCCGGCTGCATGATCCTGCAGATCACGAATGTGCGCGACTATCTCCAGGCGACGGTGTCGAAGCTGATCCCCGGCGCGCGCTTCTTGGATTATCGCGACCGTCCCGATCTCGTGGCGGAGGTCGGCATCCAGCCGTCACGCACGCCAGCGGCGATGGGCGAATCGCGGACCTGGGGTGAAGGCGGCGAGATACTCTTTGCCTTCACGGATAAGGGCCGCGATATGCGGGGCACCCTCTCGGCCGTGATCACCTTCGGCAGCACGATCAGCGACACTGGCGCGATGTTCCGCAACGACCCGACGGCGATCGGTTCGCCCTTCGCCAACCAGCCGCCGATGCAATCGAATTTCGGCCGAGCCATGCCGGCCTTCGCTGCCATCGCGCCGAACGGGCAATTCAACTTCGCCTACTTCGAAGCCTTGCGAAAATCCATCAAGGTCAATCCGGATTGGATCAATCGCATCACCAACCACGATCTCCGCATCGGCCAGATCGCGGTCGAGGAAAGCCGCAAGCGTTCTGAGATCGTCATGCAATCCAATGCCGAGATTGCGCGCATCCGCAACGAAGCCTGGCGCTCGCAGCAGGAAAGCGCGGATAAGCGCGTGCAGCAATTCATCGATGTGATCCGCGGCGTCACCACCTACAAAGACTCCAACGCGCCCGGCGGCACCGTCGGCGTGCAGGGTGACGGCAACTACGCCTGGCGCCTTTCCGACGGCAGCTATGTGACGAGCGACAACCCCAATTTCGATCCCAGCAGAGACATGCAGATGAGCGGCGAACGGTTAGAGGTAGCGAGATGAAACGCGTGATGAAAACCCTTCTGGCCGCCGTGGCGGCCGCTGCGCTTCTGCCCCTCGCGGCGATGGCGCAGAACAGCTTCGGCGATCAACAGCAACAGGGCGGTTTTCCCGGCGGCCAGCAAGACGGCGGCTATCAGCAGCAACAACAGGGCTATCCACCACAACAGGGTGGCTTCCCGCCACAGGGCGGTTACCCCCAACAGGGCGGCAATCCGCAACAAGGCGGCTACCCGCAGCAGGGTGGATATCCGCAACAGGGCGGCGGATTTCCTCCGCAACAACCGGGTGGTGGCTATGGACAACCGGGCGGCGGCTTTCCGCAGGGACCGGGCGGCTACCAGCAGCAGCCGGGCGGCGGTTATGGACAGCAGCCCGGAGGTTTTCCGTCGCAACCCGGCGGTGGCTATGGGCAGCAGCAAGCGGGCGGTCCCGCAAATCTCGATCAGCTGATGACGATGGAGCGTCAGGATTTCGGCGTGCCGGCGTCCCGCCAGCTTCACAACGGCGAATTGCATGGACCGACGCCGGCCAGCATTCCCGGCGGCCAGCTAGTGACGACCAAAGGCCTCGTCGCGTTGGTGCAGGGCAACCAGGCGCCGTTCCTTCTGTTCGATGTTCTTGGCGGACCCGAAACACTGCCGAACGCCATGCAGGCGTCGTGGCTCGCGCAGCCAGGCTCCTTCAACGATCAGGTCCAGAGACAGTTCACGCAGATGCTGCAGCAGGGCACGCAGGGGCGCAAAGACGTCGTTCTGGTGTTTTACTGCCTCTCGCCGCAATGCTGGATGTCGTACAACGCGGCGCTCCGCGCCATCAATGCGGGCTACACCAATGTGCTGTGGTATCGCGGCGGCATCGAAGCCTGGAAGATGGCCGGCCTGCCGGTCCAGCGCGTGCAGCAATTCCCGCAGCAAGGCGGCGGTTTCCCGCAGCAAGGTGGAGGCTATCCGCAACAGGGTGGCGGATTCCCGCAACAGGGTGGCGGTTATCCTCCGCAAGGCGGTTACCCGCAGCAGCAACAGCAAGGCTACCCGCCACAACAAGGCGGCGGCTTCCAACGCTAGCGTTGCCTTTCCTGTTTCCTCCCCCCTCTTGCGGAGAAGAGATGCCGGGGGCGGTCTGTATCTAAGGAATGTTTCTGATGCGGCCCGCCCGCATCACGCTCCATGACACCAGCGTTAACGCGCGACTGCGCTAACGGTTGATGTCCGCATACGGACTGGTTGTGACCTTTCCGTAGTGGTCTAAGCGGCCTTTATCGCCAGATTCGGCATCGCACGCTCCATTCAGGCGCACGCGAAAAGCGTGTAGGATGCATGATATGAAGGGGAGATGAGCATGACTCGGAATTTCCTTTTGCTCGCGATGTTGGCAGCCGCCTCTGCAACGCCCGTCTTTGGGCAAGCTTCGGGGCCTGCCGCATCTGTCCCGGATTTCTCGCGGCTATGGGCGAATACATTAGGCCCCGGCTTCCCGCCGTCGACATCGGGACCAGGTCCTGTGACGAACAAGGCGCGCCAGCGGGCCGCGGTCGACATCTACGGCCGAGACATCGATCCCGCGAACGCTCCCATGGTTAGCGCGGGTGGCCGCCGGGTTGGCGATTACAACGCTCCGATTTTGCAGCCATGGGCGGCGCAGGTCGTGAAGGCGCATGGCGAAAAGGAGTTGAACGACGGCCCGGCACAGAATCCCATCAATCAGTGTAGGCCGGCGGGCGTGCCGTTTGTCTTCTACAACCTTGGTATGGCGATGCTGCAGCAACAGGATAGCGTCACGCTCCTCTATGTCTTCAATAACGAGGTTCGCCGTGTGCGCCTCAACCAGCCTCATCCCGCGCAACCGACGCCGTCTTGGTTCGGCGATTCCGTTGGCCATTACGAGGGCGACACGCTGGTGATCGATACCGTTGGAATAAAGACCGGCCCTTATACCATGATCGATCAACTCGGCACTCCGCATACGGACAAATTGCATGTGGTCGAACGCTATCGGCTCGTCGACTACGAAGACGCGAACCGGATATTGGAGCGAGGCGCGAAAGAGAATGCGACAACCTTCAGAAATGACTCGGGAGTCACCCCCGATCTGAACGCCAGGGGCAAGAATCTGCAACTCGACCTAACGATCGAGGATGAAGGCGCGTTCACGACGCCATGGTCGTCCACTATCATCTATCGGCCCGGCGTGAACGGATGGAAGTCGAACGAATTGCCTGAAGCGGTCTGCGCCGAGAATCCGCATGAATTATCCCGGCAAGCGGGTGTGCCGACCGCGGATAAATCAGACTTCTAAGTGTCAGATCAGACGGCAAGCCTGAAGAAATAACGGCAATGTGTGCAAAGCCGCCGTTATCTTCTGCGTGCTTGCTCGATCAACGTGCAGAGCCGCGCCGGCAATAACGGCGTCTCCGCGATTCGGATGTCGAAAGGCGAGAGCGCGTTTTCGATGGCGGACATGATCGCAGGGGATGCTGGAATAACACCGGCCTCTCCGGCCCCTTTGACGCCTAAGGGATTCATCGGCGAGGGCGATTTGCGATAGCTCGTCTCGAAGCGCGGTACTTCCGTCGCGGTCGGCATCAGATAATCGGCGAAGGTCGTGGTGACGGGCTGGCCGTCGCCATCATAGCCCATCCATTCATACAGTGCGTTGCCGAGACCATGGGAGATGCTGCCATGCGTCTGACCGTCGACGATCATCGGGTTGATCAGCGTGCCGGAGTCGTGCAGCGCAAGATAGCGCGTCACATGCACCTGTCCTGTTTCGATATCGACCTCGACCTCCGCGACATGGCAGGCATTCGCATAGGCAAGAAGATCGGTGCGGAAACTTTCGGTGGCTTCCAGGCCCGGCGTCATATCGGGGGGAAAGGCGTAACCCGGCCCGCCGCGTAAAATCCGGGCAAGTTCGGCCAAGGCTATCGTGCGTTCCGGGTTGTTCTTCGCCCGCACCATGCCGCCCGCGACTTCGAGATCCTCCGGCGCGAGCTGCATCAGCATACCGCCAAGCTTTTTTGCTTTCTCCGCCACCGCGCGCGCGGCGAGATGGACGGAGGATCCCGCCGTCACGGTTTGGCGGCTCGCGAAAGCGCCGAGACCCCAGGGCACCGAAGCCGTGTCGCCATGGATGACTCGGATGTCCTTCGGATGCATTCCGAGCTGCTCGGCGCAGATTTGCGCAAGCGCTGTGTCGAGACCTTGGCCGATAGCGGCCGCGCCCGTCACGACGGAAACGACGCCCGTACCCGATACGCGCACGATGGCAGATTCGAACGGCCCGCGCCCGGTGCCTTTCAGCCCATGAGCCAAGCCGATACCGATATAGCGCCCTGTTTGACGCGCCGCTTCCTGACGCCGTGGAAACGAATCCCACCCCGCTTTCTTAAGAAGCTCCGCCTGGCACGCCGGATAATTCCCGCTGTCATAAATGATGGCGGCGCCCGCGCGCGATTTCAGCGGCTTTTCGTATGGGAGTTTTTCAGGCGGGATCAAATTGCGCCGGCGCAGCTCCGCGCGTTCGATCTTGAGTTCGCGCGCCACGCGGTCAAGCAGCCGCTCCATCGCAAAGGCCGCTTGCGGATAGCCCGCACCGCGCACAGAAGAAACGGGCACTTTGTTGGTATGCGCAACGACGACATCCATCGACAGCGCCGGGCAGTAATACGGCCCGTTCACGCCCGAGGCGGAATTATAGGGCAGGTTCACATCCTGGAAGGCATAAGCGCCCTGGTCGTGGAACAGCTTGCCGCGGATGCCGAGCATCTTCCCGTCCGCATTCACCGCGATTTCGATGGTCCAATATTGGTCGCGCTCATGCACCGCGCCGACAAAATGCTCGCGCCGGTCCTCGATCCATTTGAGGGAGCGTTTCAAGAGATGCGCCGCCGCGGTCACCGCAACGTCTTCAGGATAGACGCAGAGCTTGGGTCCGAACCCGCCGCCGACATCCGGTGTCGCAACACGCAGCCGCGTTTCGTCCATCGCAAGGAAAGCCGAGAGATTCTGATACAGGTCATGGGCTTTTTGGGTCGACGCGAAGACCGTCACGCCGTCATGCACGGGTTCATATTGGGCTACGAGACCGCGCGGTTCGATGGGATGCGCGGAGCCGCGATGCTGCCAGAGCTCCTCCTTGAACACATGCGCGGCGTTGCGGAAGGCCGCGTCGGTATCGCCGTAATTGACTTTGTAGGTGGCGATGATGTTGGAAGAAAGCTCGCGCCGCACCGGGTTCGATCCCGGCACAGCCGATTGCCGCGGATCGGTGACGGGCGCAAGAAGATCATATTCGATGTCCACCATCGCCGCCGCGTCTTCAGCGAGATAGCGGTTGTCCGCGACCACCAGCGCGACAGGTTCGCCGACAAACGCGACTTCGCCCGGCGACAACGCAAAGGGCCACAAATCCTCACGCGGTTTGCCTTGCGCCGGCTGGCGCACCATGCGGCGCATGCGCAGCGCGGGTATCAGATCATCGAGAGTCAGCACCGCATGCACGCCGGGCATGGCGCGCGCTGGCTGTGCATTGATCTTCAGAATTTGCGCATGCGCATGCGGGCTGCGCACGAAGGCGACATGCAAAAGTCCGGGTATGCGGATGTCGTCCACATACCGGCCCTTGCCCAGCAACAAAGGCTTGTCTTCCAGCCGTTTGAACGGCGTGCCGCTTTCCAGCACATTGGGATCCTAAGCTTAGAATTCCACGTGGACAAGTTGTCG
>JADMIO011435016.1_pt1 | contig 25490 bp, 24 predicted proteins | sample 8958161 | NCBI WGS metagenome assembly JADMIO01 (sample SAMN16585339, study PRJNA669376) | soil metagenome | isolation source: Crop rotation soil | place: USA: Cullars Rotation, Alabama | collected 2011
GCCGCGACTTCAAGTCACGTGAATTCCAAGCTTCGGATCCCACTGTGCTGGAAAGGAGTATGCCAGCTCGGAAGGGAAATGGACCGTATTGTTCTGGTGGCCTAAGGATTTTACCTTCGTATGTCCTACGGAGATAGCCGAGTTCAACAAGAAGCACAGTGATTTTGTGGACAGGGATACGGTACTGATCGGGGCCTCTACTGACTCCGAGTTCGTGCATGCGGCCTGGAGAAGGGATCACAGCGATCTGCGTGACCTCAAATTCCCCATGCTGGCCGATACTTCCAAGTCCCTGGCTGAAGAGCTTGGTATCCTGGATAATGAAGAAAAGATCGCTTACCGTGCCACTTTTATCATCGATCCTCAGGGTATCGTTCGTTGGGTGAGTGTATATGATCTCAATGTTGGTCGCAGTGTACAGGAAGTGATCCGTGTGCTGGATGCTTTACAGACAGATGAATTATGTCCCTGCAACTGGAAAAAAGGTGAAGAAACCCTGACTGCCCAGTTGAATATGAATTAATCTTTTTATATGAGTACTACAATCGCTCTGCAAAATGAAACTTTTCAGAACCTGCTGCTGGAATTGAATATTCCGGATTATGAACCAGGGGCTAATGTTCGTGCCCTGGTGACGGCGGAGTCGAGGTTTATAAAGGATCTGAAGATCAATGTTGGCAATGTGCTGAATAACAATCAATATCTCAACAGGAAAGAGTCGCTGCTATTGGCGCTGGCGGTAGCTGTCAATGAGAAGTTCTCCCTGTTGCAGGATGCTTTTACGGGACTGGCGAAGGATGCCGGTGCTACTGAAGCAGAGATTGGGGAGATCATTGCCTGTACATCGTTGATGAATACGAATAATATCTTTTATCGTTTCCGGCATTTTATCCAAAAGGATTTTTATAGCAACCAGCCTGCCGGTATTAAGATGAGTATCATGGCCAATCCGGTATTGGGCAAGGAATTCTTCGAGTTGGTGAGCCTGGTGGTTTCATCCATCAATGGGTGTGAGATGTGTGTCAGCTCGCATGAGCAGTCTGTGCTGCAGCATGGAAGTTCGGAGTCGAGGGTATTGGAAGGAGTGAAGCTGGGCGCTATTATTAAAGGATTGATTACTGTGCTGGCTTAATGCAAAAGAGGCCGCCCACCGGGCGGCCTCTTTTTATTGGTTTCATCATAACCTATAAAGATCTCCGGCTCCTTCTTTTAGCCGTCGATCCTTCTGTCTGTGCCGGCTCGGCAACGGCGGTTTCTTTGTCTTCCTCTTTTTTTATTTCCTCATTTTCCGTCTCCTGGGGCGGGTTTTCCAGTGTACCAGGGGAGAATGCAACGCCTTCCCTTTCCCGCAGGGGTTTTTGCAAGTGCATCCGGGCGTCCAGCACAGCCTGTGAATGGATCGTGATCGTTTTGTACTGGGGGCAGGCCTCGATATACATCTTTTCGATCTTGCTGGCCTTTGCAAAGGTCACTGTATGGATGTTCCCTTTTTTGAGCGACTTGATAAGACTTATCCGCAGCTCTTCGTCCTCCAGCTCACGAATTGGATAGGTGCTTAACACTTTTTCCAGGTCATATCCATATGACTGCCGGTACTGACGTGTCCTGTAATTGCCCATCGGCGTCCTGGCTGTAAAATCCAGCTGGATCCACGCATTGTATTTTTCTCCGTCACTGTCGGTGAGGTCCTTATTTACCGTCCTTCCCTGCAGGAGATTGTATGCCTCTCTCAAGGTAACGCCGGCTCCTTTAAAAATGTAAAAGGTTTGCGCCTTGTCGAGATCGCTGTTGTCAGGATATTGCAGGCCGGCAATGTATTTAATAAGGAAATACATGTCGTGTTGTCCTGTCTTGCGGAAATAAAGGGTCGCCTCCAGTCTGCTCCATTCGTCAAAATGTACATCTGTCGTCAATTGAAATTCCTTGTCCCCCTTTTCGACTTCCCGGACCAGTTCGCCGTCGAATGGAAGTGTTTCCCCGAAACCGAGATACCTTAAGTTCTCCCGGAGAAATGAAAGATTGTCCTTTTCCATAGTTTTTTAAAGTTTAATTTGTTTAAAAAAATGCATACTGATCAGATCGGCCTTGACCTCAGCAGGGTGAAATTGTTTACAAATAATTCAAGCTTACGCCCTCCGTGTTTCTCCGTGATCTCGATGACCAGGTATTTGTCAGAGGGGAGTGTGAACTGAGGCAGCACGATCACGCTTTCTTCCCTGCTTTTGCCCTGGATCAGGCATGTATTTCCGTAAGCATATACGGGTGACAGCTGGATAGACGGGACATACTTTTTTGCATTGTTCCCTTTGTTCCACATAAAAAAGCGGATGCTGTCGACATCGTAATCCAGATGGGAATAATTGCTGATCGCCAGCCGGAAAAAGAGAAGACCCTGATGGGTATATATCCCTTTTACCTGGAAGTTCATCCGAAGCCTGCGATTGATGAGATAATAGATCCTGCGGCGATCATTTCGTACCTGCTTACACCAGCTTTCAAGATCTTTTTCGTCTATCGACCATAACTGACGGCGAAAGGTGACCATAATGGTCTTTGGTTGAGTGGAGACCTCCTGCTGTGTCCTGGTTGAGAGAGGATGAAAGAGCAAGTAGCTCAGTAACGCAAAATGTAAATTGGTCATTTGATTGGCTTTAGTTTTGAAATAAGGTTTAAAAAAAAGCCTGGCGATTTGCCAGGCTTCAAAACTATTTTGACAAGTATGTATTTCGATCAAAACGCGGTTGATAGTTGTCAACCTGTTGCAATGCTAATGGTTGATAGTTGTCAACTTTTCTTTTGGGATTTGATCTTTTTTCGGACACGGATGAACGCTTCCTCGGAGCATCCCAGAAAGTATGCGATGTGCACCGCCGGGACGCGTTCATCCAGCTCGGGATATAATTTCAAAAAACGGAGGTACTGGCTCTTGATCGTGGCCTCTCTGAGCAGGGCGCCATTTCGCAGGGACATCATATAATAATGCTCAGTGAGCTTTCTCCCGGTGATGTTGAAGGCCAGGTATTTTTGGTATATCAATTCCAGCTGACGGGTTGAAATGGAGTGCACTACACTGTCTTCCAACGCTTCGATGGCTATTTCGCTGGGCTCTCCCGTGTAAAAGCTAAGGGGAGCGAACATTACGTCCCCTTCTTTCATGAACCACTCGTTTTTTTGCTGTCCCCTGGACCTCAGAAAACCGCGGAACAGACCTTTTTCGATGAACCAGACCCTCTCACAGATCTCATTTATCTGCAGAAGTCTGGTTTTCTTCTTTACGATCTCCTTTTTCAGGATCTTGACAAGTTGAGCCTTCAATTCTTTTGACTTAAGCCCTTTGGTTTGCAAAAAGGTAATTACATTCTGATACATAAGAAAGGTTTTTTGGTTATATAACGGTGATATATAAGCGAAAATGTTGCCAAAAATGAAAATATGGGAGTTTGTACCGGAATGGGATAGGGCAAGATGAAGAAATGTTGTCACATTCAATCTTTTAGATGACGGTTTTACAATAATATTTTATTGATCTTTGTATCAACCCGTACCTTTGCATACAGGATAGTACGTACCCGGTGAGATGAGATATATTTAAAATATTCACCATGGAAGCAGGAAATAATAAAAAGCAACGGGTAGTTATCATTGGAGCGGGTTTTGGCGGCCTTCGCCTGGCAAGGGAGCTCAACGGTACGAATTATGAAGTCTTTCTCATCGACAAGCATAATTATCATCAGTTCCAGCCTCTGATGTACCAGGTAGCCACGGCGCGACTGGAACCGTCCAGCATCTCCTTTCCTTTGCGAAAGATCTTTCAGCATTCTAAGAATGTCAACATACGGATCACCGAGGTAAGCCGCATCGATACGGATGCCCGCATCGTCTTTACACCTATCGGGGACGTGACCTATGACCACCTGGTCATTGCGCTGGGGTGTACTACCAATTATTTCGGCAATACACTCCTCAAATCCCATTCTTTTCCCATGAAGTCCGTACCCCAGGCCATGGCCCTGCGTAACAGGATACTGAAGACATTTGAGGATACTATCGTGGCAGGGCCGGATGAATTACAATCCCTGCTCAATTTTGTCATTGTAGGGGGCGGTCCCACCGGCGTGGAACTGGCCGGCGCCATGTCAGAGATGAAGAAGTATATTCTTCCCAAAGATTATCCGGGCGTGGATTTTTCCCGCTTTACCATCTATCTGCTGGAGGGCTCGCCGCATACCCTGAACGCAATGAGCGAGGCATCGAGGATCAAATCCCAGCAATACCTTGAATCTTTAGGCGTCATCGTAAAGACGGGTACGGTGGTAGAGGATTATGACGGGACTACGGTCCGGCTGAGGGGGGGAGAGACCATCACTGCCCGCAATCTTATCTGGGCGGCGGGTGTGACGGCCAATACGCTGCAGGGTATCCCTGCCTCGAGCCTCACCAGGGGCAACCGCCTGATCACAAACCGCTATGGGGAGGTGGAGGGACTGAAGGGCGTTTATGCCATTGGGGACATTGCGTATATGGTCACGCCTAAATACCCCAACGGTCATCCTCAACTGGCCAATGTCGCCATTGCCCAGGCCACGTTCCTGGCCCGTAACTTCAAGCGGGAATTAATAGGGAAGCCCCGCCTCGAATTTGAATATCACAATAAGGGCACGATGGCTACCGTGGGTAAGCGAAAAGCGGTGGTCGATCTTCCAGGGTTCAGCTTTCAGGGCCTGTTTGCCTGGCTGACGTGGATGTTCGTGCATCTAATGCTTATCCTCAGCGTGAAGAACAGGCTCTTCATCTTCCTCAACTGGATGATGAGCTATTTCGCAAATGACTCCACGTTAAGGCTTATGCTCAAGGCCGATACGGACGGGTAATGTGCGGACTTCCTCCGGGCCCGGAGGGGCTGCGACACTTTTTTCCATATATTTGCCTGAAGCAAAGAGCTGAATCTTATGGCCGAAATCATCGTCGAATTAAAGCATGCGAACGTATACCAGGGTGAAAACCTTATCCTCCAGGATGTGAACATTGCCGTGGGCAAAGGCGAGTTTGTCTACCTGGTGGGAAAGACCGGTACGGGGAAGTCAAGCTTGCTAAAGACTTTGTACGGAGACCTCCCGCTGAAAGAAGGAGAGGGCCTGGTGGCCGGGTTTAAATTGCAGGAAATGGATTGGAAAAAAGTTCCTTATCTCCGCCGTAGCCTGGGAGTGGTCTTCCAGGATTTTCAGCTCCTGACCGACCGGAATGTAAACGAAAATCTCAAGTTCGTCCTGCAGGCCACGGGCTGGAAGGATGGCAAGCTGATGGATGAAAAGATCGCGGATGTGCTGGATAAGGTCGGTCTGCGGTCGAAGGGCTTCAAGATGCCTTTTGAAATGAGCGGTGGTGAGCAACAGCGTGTGGATATTGCCAGGGCCCTGCTCAACTCCCCCAAGCTGATACTGGCTGATGAACCTACGGGCAATCTCGACCCGGAAACGGCCGATGAGATCATGCAATTGCTGTTCCAGATCTCGCGCGACTACGGCACCACCATCATTATGGCCTCCCACGATTACCGGGTCATCAACAAATTCCCGGCCCGTATGCTGAGAACTGACAGGGGAAAGGTCATCGACAACGCTACTATATCGATGGACTAACGGCCGGCTGTTGCTGCCATATCCATTGTATCAGCCGCCGGGTATTCTTTTCATTATTATACTGACCGGATAACAGAGACCGTCTTGATCCGATCTCTTCAGCAGTGAATGTTTTTGTATAAAGTCGGGAGATGATATCTATCAGTTCTTCTGTATTGTCGGCGATATGACAGGCGGCCTCCAGGCCCGTACCTTTTACAGCGTCCCGGTTAACCACGCAGTGACGGCCATTGAAGAGCGCATTCAGCAGCTTCAACTTTATACCTGTGCAGTTAAAGGAGGGGAGGATATTGATCTGAGCTTTTGCGATCAGGTCCTGGATCTCCTGGTCGGAGGGGTTGGGGATAAGACAGGCATGCGGATGCTGCTCAACCATTCGCGTAAGTCTTGCGGAAGGGTTCTTGCCCGTCACGATCAAAGGCAGGTCCACGCAGTGGAACACCTGCTTCAACAGCCACGCCACGGCCTGCTCGTTCTCCGCCACGGAAAGGTTGCCATGGTATAAGCAAAAACAGCCGGTGCCTTCCTTGCTGAGAACTTCCTCAAATGGAAGGAATACGGGCAGGGTATGTATATTCTGAGCGCCGAATTCCTGCCGGTACTCTTCTTTGTCCTTGTCCACCACGGCAAGGATCAGGGCTTTGTCTGCAATCCTTTTTTCATATTGTTTGAGCAGATTGCTCTCGTGCAGGTAGTACATTTTTTTGAGCAGCGACCGCTCGCAATAGTACAGCTGACGATAGTATTGATATTCCACATTATGCAGGCGCAGGAGCACCTGCCTGCCGTTGAACCGTTCGTCATTCAGCAGATAGGAGCAGTGGATGCCTTCCAGCAGAATAGGGTGATCGTCCCGCAGAAGGTTCTCCAGCAGTTCACCATTAGACCGTGAACAGACGATGTAAGGCAGTTTGTGCGAAAATCCTTTATGGCCTTCCCGGCGGGAATAGTATTTTACATCCTCGCAATAAGCATTCAGCTCGATCTGTTCGCCCCTGCCATACTCGAAGCAATGAAGGTGTATCTTAACGCCGGCCTCATGGAGACAACGTATCTTGTGAAAAGGATCGACCACCCCTCCGTAATCTACCGGGAAAGGCACGTCCATGCATACTATGTGCAGATGCTTATCCACCAAAGGAATTAAATATTTTTTGATACAGCCGGACAAGTTTTTTTTCTTCTTCCTGCCAGTTGAAATGTTCGCTCGCCTTCCTGCAATTGCCTTGTAACGTCTTATATAAGTCCATATTGTTCAGCAGGCTGTTCAGCGCCGCCGCCACCTGCCGGACATCCGGCTCGTCTATAAGAACAGCAATTGTATACAGATTGTTTATTTCCCGGTAAGCCGGGTAATTCATGGCCAGCTGGGGAATGCCGGCATGCATATAATCGAAGAAGCGGTTGGCCAGGGAATAATAGTTGCTCATCCCTTTGTTCTCGAACAGCGTGATGCCGCACCAGGCTGTTCGGGTCAATTGCCGCAGTTTCTCGGGGGGAAGGGGACCTTTGAATACGACTTTTTTATCCAGGCCGTATTCCTGCACCAGCTGGCGGGCCTGATCCAGGAAGTTGCCCTTACCGCAGATGACCAGTTGCGCATCCACCTGCAGCATGGCCGGTATCAGGGTTTCAAAGCATCTTCCTTCATTGACGGCGCCCTGGTAAAGAATGTAGCGGCCGGAAGGGGAGGAGGCTGGTGGCTGGAATGGCATCTGTAACAGGGGGATATTGCGGATCACTTCATACTTAACACCGTACATTTTCTCAAATTCCGTGGCGATGGCTGCGCCCACAGTATATCCCGTAGGGAAGGCAGGCACAAAGGTCCTTTCCACGGCTTTCCACATCCTGTAAATGGCCGGCCGGGAGACCACTTCCTTCATTTCGCAGAACAGCTCGTGGGCGTCGTAGACCCTTGGGATCCGCCGGAGCGCCGACACGAGGTAGCCGGGGATGATGGTATCCAGGTCAATGGCGCAGATGCAATCCATTTTCCGGAACAGCAAATAGAAAAAAAGACGGAGGTTATATTCGAAGTAGAAGAGCTTCCCCTTCCGGAACAGGAGCCGGAGCCTTCGCTGGCCGAAGGGCTGGGGGGCCAGCGGGATGGAGGCAGCCTCTTTCCTGCCCACGAGCACTACCTGATAGCCGGCGAGGGACAAGGACGTACAGATCCTGATCATACGCTGATCATAGGTCAGATCATTGGTCACTGTACAGTAGATCTTTTTGCTCATGGGGGCCAGCGGGCTTATTTTCAGCCTTCAAAAGGCCGCCAAATTAACTATAATCATTATTTTTAACGAATTTTGGCCCTTATTTTTCAGGATTGTCAAAATAATCAGTACCTTCGCAGGCCAAATGAGCAAAGTGTTCATTCGGCGATGTTATATAAATAAAATATAGAGATGCCTTATTTGACAAAAGAAAAGAAAGCGAGTTTCTTTACAGATTTTGGTGCAAAAGCCACCAATACCGGTTCCATCGAAGGACAAATTGCGTTGTTGACAGAGCGGATCAACCGTATCTCTGAGCATTTGCAAGCTAATAAAAAAGATTTTTCCACCCACCGCGGCCTGATGCAGTTAGTGGGTAAAAGAAAGCGTTTGCTGACCTACCTGAGCAAACAAAACCTCCAGGGCTACCGCCAACTGATAGAAAAACTCGGACTCAGAAAATAAATCTCATTATGTATATGACCACTATTCCCAACTGAACACACGGTTGGGAATAGTTTTTTTATACATGAAGGATTTATAGAAATTTTCACACATTTTTTAACATATGGATCACTGTTCCACCACTCGTTCCTACCTCGGTGGACACTGATCCTGCTAAAGACGAACAGCGATATGCTTTCACAACCCATCAGTGTTACATTTGATATAGGTGGCGGCCGGATGGTCACCATCGAGACGGGTAAACTTGCCCGCCAGGCAGATGGCGCCGTTACTGTACGACAGGGTAATTGTATCATTCTGGCTACTGTCGTTGCCAATAAAGAGCCTAAAGAAGGACAGGAATTTTTCCCTCTTTCTGTAGATTACCAGGAAAAATTTGCTTCAGCCGGTCGTATTCCCGGCAGCTTCTTCAAACGCGAGGCCCGGCTCAATGACTATGAGATCCTCACCAGCCGGCTGGTGGACCGCGCCCTGCGTCCCCTGTTCCCCGAAGACTATTTCTGCGATGTGCAGGTGCTTATAAGCCTTGTCTCCAGCGACGCGGAAGTAATGCCCGATGCGCTGGCCTGTCTGGCTGCCTCAGCGGCCCTGGCTGTCAGCGATATTCCCATCAAGGAGATCATCAGCGAAGTAAGGATCGGCCGTGTGGACGGTCAGCTGGTGGTGAACCCCAGCCGTACGGAACTGGAAAAGGCGGACATGGAGTTCCTCATCGCCGCTACTGAAAAGAACCTGATGATGGTGGAAGGAGAGGCGAAGGAATGCAGTGAAGAGGACCTGGTAAAGGCCCTGGAATTAGCCCATGACGCTATCCGCGTTCATATCAAAGCACAGGAAGAGCTGCGTGCAAAAGCCGGTGTAACGGGAAAAAGAGATTATACCAAGCCGGAAAGCAACGACGAAATACAACAGAAGGTTACCGCCTTTGCAAAGGACCGTATCTACCAGATCTCCCGTGCGGGCAGCAGCAAGCATGAGCGCAGCGATGCCTTCGACGTATTGAAGGACGAGCTGATAGCCAGTCTGGGAGAAGAAGCAACGGACCTGGACAAGAAGCTGGCGAAAAAATATTATCATGACCTGCAATGGGAAGTTGTGCGCAACATGATCCTGGATGATCGTATCCGTCTCGACGGCCGTCAGCTGGATCAGGTACGTCCGCTGGCCATGGAAGTGGACCCCCTGCCTACGCCGCATGGTTCCTCTTTGTTCACCCGTGGAGAGACGCAATCCCTCACGACTGTTACGCTGGGTACTCCTCTGGATGAGCTGCTGGTGGAAAGCGCCGCCAAATCATTCGATTCGAAATTTTTCCTGCACTATAACTTCCCTCCCTTCAGCACCGGCGAGGTGAAAATGATGAGAGGCCAAAGCCGCCGCGAAGTCGGTCACGGCAACCTGGCCATGCGTTCCCTTAAACAGATGATGCCGGGGAGCGATTATCCTTATACTGTCCGCGTGGTGAGCGATATCCTGGAATCCAACGGTTCCTCTTCCATGGCGACGGTCTGCGCAGGCAGCCTCGCCCTGATGGATGCAGGTGTACCTTTCCCGAAGCATGTCAGCGGGGTGGCCATGGGGCTGATCACCCGTCCGGCAGATGGAAAGAATGCCATCCTCACGGACATCTTAGGGGATGAAGATCACCTGGGTGATATGGACTTCAAGGTTACGGGCACCCGCGAAGGCATCTGCGGTGTACAGATGGATATCAAAGTGGATGGACTCAGCATGGACACCATGCGTGAAGCGCTGGAACAGGCTCGTAAAGGCCGTCTGCATATTCTGGACGCCATGTATGAATGTATGCCGGCTGCACGTCCGGAGGTGAAGCCGCATGCACCGAGAATGGTGAAGATATTTATCGACAAGGAATTTATCGGCGCCGTCATCGGACCTCAGGGCAAGATCATCCAGGAGATCCAGCGAGAGACGGGCACCACCATCAACCTGGAAGAAGTCGGCAATTTTGGCGAGGTCAGCATTTTCAGCCCGGCCAAGGAAGGTCTGGACAAGGCGGTGGCCTGGATCAAAGGCATCGTCGCCCAGCCCGAGGTCGGCTCTGTATACGAGGCCAAGGTGAAGTCCGTCATGCCTTATGGCGCATTTGTGGAATTCCTGCCCGGCAAACAAGGCTTACTGCATATCAGTGAAGTAACGCACAAGCGGCTGGAAAGCATGGAAGGGGTATTGAAAGAAGGCGACACTGTAAAGGTGAAGCTGATCGGCCTCGACCAGAAGACAGGCAAGTTCAAACTGAGCCGGAAGGTACTTATACCAAAACCCGAAGCTGCCGGCAAACCTGCAGGCGGCCCGCAGGCTCCCCAACAGTAATAAATAATTTAACTAAATGAGGTCTGTAGTGTGATGCTGCAGACCTTTTCTATTTGCCAATGCATCTCCAGATCATTATTCCCGCCGCAGACATATCTGTCCAGGAGATCCTGATCGCCCGACTGGAAGATCAGGGGTACGAAGGTTTCCTGCAGGAGCCCGGCCATCTCGAAGCCTATATCCCGGAAGAACGATTTGAGGCCCGGGTATTGGAGGAGCTTCTTTCCCGCTGGCAGTTGTCCTATACCCGTCAGGCGCTGCCGGAAAGGAATTGGAATGAAGAGTGGGAAAAGAACTTTCAGCCCGTGGTCGTCGGTCAGTTTTGCGCAATACGGGCCTCTTTTCATGCTCCGGTCACAGGCGTGCAGCATGAGCTGGTCATTACCCCCAAAATGAGCTTTGGCACCGGGCATCATGCCACCACCCATATGATGATACAGGCGATGGAGGGGCTGGAGCTTAATGGACGTACCGTACTGGATTTCGGTACGGGTACGGGTGTTCTCGCCATTCTCGCAGAGAAGTTAGGCGCAAAAGAGGTGGTAGCCATTGATAATGACCCGTGGAGCATCGAGAATGCCGGGGAGAATATGGCAGAAAATCATATAACGAGGGTCCGCCTGGAAAGAATGGACACGCTGCCCGAAGGTCTCCTGTTTGATGTCATATTAGCAAATATCAACAAGCATATCATTTTAAAGGAGCTTTCTTCCATGGGACAACATTTAAAAAATGGGGGCGTTATATGTCTGAGCGGCCTCCTATATGAGGATTTTCAAGATATTGAAAATGAGTCGCTTAAAAATGACCTCCCAATATCTCAACGGTTGGATGAAGGAAACTGGATTTGTCTGAAGCTTACGAAACCGAGCAATACTTAGTTGCGAGGTTCCATCTGGCCATTGAAAAAACGTAATGAGCAGATGAAATAGGACAACCAGCCCTGGTGACCGTGGAGTTTTGGAGTCTTTTTTTAAGTATATTTGTTATCCAACTTTAACTCAACCATTAGATGAAGGAAGTTTTACTTATACTTCTGGCTTACCTTATTGGCTCTGTTCCGACCGCTGTATGGGTTAGCAAGGCTTTTTTCGGGATCGATATCCGGGAATACGGCAGCGGTAATGCGGGGGCGACCAATACCTTCCGGGTCTTAGGCTCAAGGTGGGGGACCTTCGTAATGTCTGTGGATGTTATCAAGGGTATCCTGGCGACCAGCCTGTACGTCCTGGTGCCTTATTACATGCACGACGAGACGGAAAGGACCAATTTCATGGTTGGCCTGGGGCTGGCGGCTGTTGTAGGCCATATTTTCCCTATCTGGGCCGATTTTCGGGGAGGGAAGGGGGTTGCCACCCTTTTTGGGATGATCATCGCTATACAGCCCCTGGCGGCCGTATGCTGTGTGGCTGTATTTCTCCTGGTACTGTATCTGACCCGCTTTGTCTCTCTCAGCTCTATATTGGCCAGTGTGGCATTTGCCGTCTTTATCCTCTATATTTTTGACGCAAAAGAGACCTTATACCGGGGTTTTGCCATTGCCGTGGCCCTCATGGTCGTCCTTACCCATCAGAAGAATATCACCCGTCTTTTAAGGGGTAGTGAGAACAAGGTACCCATCCTTAAATATCGAGATCGTCGCCGTCAGCGGAAAAACGCGGATGAAAGAAAATAATTTCTTAACTTTGCCATCCGCATTTCATTTCTCAATACTGAAAACAAAAAATTCAGGAGATGCTCCCAACTTTACTGGAAAAATTGCAGTTTAAGGACGAGAAAAACCTGTTGATCCAGGGATTGCCGTCCGCCATCGAAAAGCAATTTGCAAAGCTGGCATTCGCCAAGAATCTCACACCACTTTTAAAAAGTAAAAAGATAGATTTTGCCCTCGTCTTTGCTGTCAATGAACAGCAGCTGCGGGGTATTGTCTGTGAGGTGCTTCCTGCTTTGCAGAAGGACGCCAAGTTCTGGGTGGCCTATCCTAAGGTCGGGTCCAAGATCGCCACGACACTCAACAGGGATTGTAGCTGGGAGTGTGTCACGGGGGGCGGATATGAAGTTGTCCGCCAGGTGGCGCTGGATCATGTGTGGACGGCTATCCGTTTTAAAAAGGCCGGTCCCGTGGCTATCCTGGAAACACACGAAGAAGGCGAAGAATTACTGGAAGCCGCCGGTATCGATGAAATGCCAGGAAAGACGCGTTCCCGTCGCTAAATACCTGTACGATGATATTATAGAAGCCCGGCAAATCGCCGGGCTCATAGTTTTTGTGTATCTTTGACCGACCCCGATCCATCAGCAATATTGTAGTCACCTCCGCCCGGCCGTATGATCATGGATTAAAGCTTACCCAGGGACCTCCCAATTCATCAGCAAACCAATTGCGGCAATTTAAACGATATGCTTTTAAGTCTTTTCCATGGCAGTTTTTAGCAAGCAAAGTCTGATAACGGAATTATTGGACAGAACGGAGCTTGTTAAAGCCAGCACCCAGTCTTTCCTTCGTCTGCAAAAGCAACATCTGCTGTTCAGACCTTCCCCCGACAAATGGTCTATAGCCGAGATATTCGGCCATCTGAACATCGCCCATGATATTTATATCCGGTATATTCTTTCGAAGATCGCCCTGGCCCCTGATGTGAAGGGAGAAAGCTATCGTAGCGGGTTGTTGGGCGAGTGGTTGTATGGGAAGATGATGCCCAGGCCTGACGGGACGGTCTTCAAGTTACCTTCCCCCAGGAGCCTGCAGGCCAGCAGGGAGGGATTGGATGGGCAGGCTGAACTGCAACGCTTCATTCACCAGTGCGACTCGCTGGACGATATCCTCCGGCATGTGGCTACCAAAGACCTGCAGGGCATCAGGATCCCCTTGTCATTTACGAAGCTTCTACGGCTGCGACTCGGGGATAATCTCCGGTATATGGTGGCGCACAATGAGCGGCATCTGTTGCAGGCTCACCGGGTCCTGCAGGTCTGTCCTGCGGTCACTTGACGATCACGGTACCCAGGTTCTGCATCAGATCTTTTTCAAGTTGTTTGAGGTGTATATGCGTCTGAAGAAGCACCATTTGCTCTTCCTCTGTATGAGGACGGGAAAGATCCTGCTGGTTCTCTTCCATCAGCCGCTTGATCTTACGCAGCTTGAGGTACCGGAGAGTGGAAATGACGTCTTCTTTATACAGGTCATCCCGGGTGGCTATCTTTCCGTCAAAATGTTCTTTCCAGTTCAGGCTGAGCTCGTCATGGAGATCCATGATCGATACAGCCAGGGTGCTGAGTTCCTGGTCCTCATGGTAGAGAAAGCTTTTGACTGTAGGTTCCAGCCCCCCTTCGTACCAGGTCTTGTAAATATCCAGGATCTTTACAAGCCGTCTGTTGTCGATGAGGTCATAGAAGTCAGCGGACTCGGCAAGGATATAGTCGGCAACGGAGCTGTTGTCGTCCCAGGGACGGAGGCCGAAATCCAGTAAGCTGCGGATCATTCCTCTTTCATTCTGTTCATGTTTGAAGAGCAGATTGATCGATTCTTCCTCGCCCGGACCGGGTATTTCGTTGCCCTGTTCCCGGAAGGGGGTTTCGTCCGGCTGCCCGGCTGCGGCTGCCTTGTTTTCCTGTTTGGCGATGCGTTCACGCACGAACTTATTTACCAGGGCATGCAGACCAGCTTCTTCGATGCGGAGGATCTCAGCGCATTGCCGGATGTAATCCTGCCGTTTGGTAAAGTCTTCCGCTTTATTGATCCTGGCGATAGTCTCAGCCATCTGGTTGACCACTTCCGCCCGCCGCGTCGTATCTCCGGCCGCGTCTTTCAACGCGACTTCCAGCTGGAACAGGATAAAATCTTTTTTGGCTGTGGCTACAAATTCCCGGAAGGCTGCGGCTCCGACCTTTCTTACATAACTGTCCGGATCCTCCTTGTCGGGGATGAGCACCAGCTTTACATCCAGGCTTTCTTCCAGCGCCATGTCCAGTCCGCGCAAGGCAGCCTTGACGCCGGCGCCGTCGCCGTCATAGATGATGGTAAGATGATTGGTGTATTTCTTTATCAGCCGCAGCTGGTCTATGGTAAGTGAAGTGCCGCCGCTGGCCACCACGTTCTCGATACCTGCCTGGTGCAACGAAATGACGTCTGTGTAGCCTTCCACCAGCAGACATTCATCTTGTTTGTCGATGGCTTGTCTGGCATGCCAGGAACCGTACAATATCTTGCTCTTGACATAGATCTCGTTCTCAGGCGTATTGATATATTTGGGGGCCCGGTCGTTGGTTTTGATGATACGGGCGCCAAAGCCGATGGTCTTTCCTGTTTGGTTGTGGATCGGGAAGATGATACGTCCCCGGTAATTGTCCACGGGTTTCTCGTCCCTTACCACTACCAGCCCGCTCTTCTGAAGATATTCCAGGTTGTATTGCGCTGCCAGCGCTGCCCGGGCGAAAGCATCCCGCTGTTCGGGGCTGTAGCCCAGCTGGAACTTGCGGATGATGTCGTCATTGAATCCGCGTTCGCGTAAATAGCTGAGACCGATGTCCTGTCCTTCGTCGGAGGAGAGAAGGATGTCATGGAACCATTTCTGAGCAAACCCATTGAGAATATAAAGGCTGTCCGCCACCTGCTGCTGCTGGCGCACCTCGGGACTCAGCTCTTTTTCCTCGATCTCCACATTGTATTTGGCGGCCAGCCATCGCAGGGCTTCGGCATAAGAGTACTTCTCATGTTCCATCAGGAAGCTGATGGTATTGCCGCTGCGGCCGCAGCCAAAACATTTATATATCTCCTTCACGGGCGAGACGGTGAAGGAAGGGGTCTTTTCGTTATGAAAGGGACAAAGCCCCAGATAATTCGTTCCCCGCTTCTTTAGGCGTACGAAGCCGCCTACGATCTCGATGATGTCTATTCTGCTGAGGATCTGTTGTATGGTCTGTTGGGAGATCATGATCTAAGGGTGCAAAATTAGGTTATTCTTTATAGCTTTTATAGGTTAATGCTTACCAATGGCTTATAACGTCCGGAGGGGTCAAAAATAACCGTAATTTATGTATAAAACCGAGTAGTTTTACCTATAATAAAAGTATCTCTTTTTCGCTTTATATTAAAACTATTTATCCTTTGAATACCGGTATGAAATCCGTACTTTATATAATCGTGTCCAACATTGCCATAATATGTTGTTTCGTCCCTTTCGTTCTGTTGTTATCCAGGAAAATGAGGCAGGTGACCACGTACCGGGTGCTGGGTATCTACTGGTTATTGAACGGATTTATTCACTTTTCCGATATTTATTTCTTTCGCTCCTACAAGGACGGCTGGCTCGACCAGATCACCGATTATTACAACGTCCTGGATACTCCTCTGGCGTTACTGATCTTTTTCAATGCAGCCTCCGGACCTTACAGGCGGCTGTTGTTACGGAGCTTACTGGCCTTTATCGTCCTGGAAGTGCTGATCGTAAGCTGGAAGGGATACGCCTTTACATCCGGATTTATGTTCATCGGATCCGGCGTGCTGCTGGTGCTGGCATATAGCATCACCGGTCTGGTGCAATACATGCGAAAGATGGAATACACTCCTTTTGAAACTTCGATGGTATTCGTTTACGCTGCTCTATTATTTGCATACGGCAGTTTTATGATCATCTCCATATTCCTTCATGTCAGGGGAAGCAACGACGGAAACGGCCAGGACAGTTATCTGTTGTATTATATCAGCCTGCTGCTCTCCGCGGCTATTACTTCCCTGGGGCTTTGGAGCTATGGAATAAGGCGACCTTATTCTTCATCCTCTTCGTAATTGTAAGTGCCCTGATTGTCGTTGTAGATCGACTCCCAGGCCCTTACTTTATCATCTGCCAGCAACTCCAGTATATCGAAAATGGGATCCGTTTTCTTCCTCCATTCAATAAGGGTCGTATCGCCGTATTTTGATACGTACATACACTGATCTGTCTCCATGTTCACTTTGATCAGGCCGACTGGTCCTTCCTCTTTTTCCTGTATCAGGTAATAACAACCTTTTTCCAACAACGCATACGAATACATACATCGCCTTTTTTAAAAAATTCAACAATACAGAATAAATGGGTAGTTAAGTAAGTATCTAAACCTGGAGAATTTAAATGGGGAGTATCTTTTAACAGGTTAGGCTACAAATTTACGGATTTTTGGAATTAGCAACCCGAAAGAAGAAATGGGCCTGGGGCCCATTTACATAAAATTAATCTTATATTATTGATATTCAGTATTTTAGATGCGTTCTGGGAAGATGTTAAAACAGAGAAGCCGCCCGCTTTTCAGCAAACGGCTCCATTTTTACCCCTTGTTGTATATATAAATGAAAAGAAAATTTACAATTGATCAGAGGCCATCTCTCTTGATGGAGACAGCCTCTGATCTTACTAGACCACTTATCCTACAGCTTCTTACTTCTCCAGTTTAATCTCGCCGGCATCCGCGGCCTGTCCGTCTGTGACGGTGATGCCGTCCTTGGCTGCGTTCTTATAGGGAGGTTTTGCTTCTATAATTATTTTGTAAGCGCCTGCCTTTGCATCGGTGATCTCGTAAGAGCCATTGATAACCGGAGCCCTCAACGTATCGGTGGAAGACTCGGCCCAGGCCCGGACAGCTCCGTCTGCAGGGGATACCGTGCCTTTGATAGAACCAGATCTGAGGCTGTTGAATGCAAATAGTCCAGCTGCGGCAAATCCTACTGCCGCCATTTTAATAGCCGTGAATTTCATAAATAGCGAATTTTAGAATGAACAATTGGGAATTACTGATTTTCAAAAACACAAATACAATCTACGCATCAGGGAAGGGCTTCTGTGATATGTAGACAAGGACTATGCCATAATTCCCTGTAACGAAGAGGAACCGCTGTGGAATTATTTCTACAGAAGACGATAGCAATAAATCGTATATTGGTTAACGTTATAGCATTGAAACCGTTGCCAGCACTGCATTTCATTCGCAGATGCGAATGCATGAGAAAGAAGACCGGCAGCGTGTGGGGACAAGATATTTTTAAATTTTCTTAACATTTCTCATGGGATCACCACTCCATTGTCCAGCCGTAAGAACCTGTCGACGCAGTCCGGCAGCTCCTCCCGGTAATGGCTGACGTAGATGAGCGTGGTGCCGAAGGCTTCGCACAACAGACCGATGAGCTGCCTGAAATAAGCGGTCTGCTCCTGGTCCAGTCCCTGGCAGGGTTCGTCGAGGATCAGCATGGGAGGGTTCTTTATGAGGGCCCTGGCCAGCAAAACCATCCGCTGTTGTCCGGTGGATATCTGGGACAGGCGTAACGAACGCAGGTTTTCAAGTGACAGGAGCCGCATCCATAGCATTACACGCTGTTCCTGTTCCTCTGTCAGGGGGCGAAATAGCCCGATGGTATCGAATAGCCCGCTGGCGATGACCTCGAAGCAGGTGGCGCTGTAATCGAAGTACAGATGCAGCTCGGGGGAGACGAAACCTATTTTCTGTTTGACCTCCCAAATGGTCTCTCCCGATCCCCGTTTGCGGTCGAACAACCATATGTCGTTGGCATAGGCCTGGGGATTATCCGCGGTGATCAGGCTTAGCAATGTCGATTTGCCGGCCCCATTCGGCCCGCTGACGTTCCATCTTTCTCCTTTTTTTACCTCCCAGTAAATGTGCTGCAGCAATACTTTTTCGCCATAATGTATATTGACGTCCGTCATTTTTACGGCAATGGAGAATTCCGCCGGCACCAGGTCAGATAATTGTTGCAGCTGTTGTAAGAGGCCTGCGTCGAGGTGAGCATGCTTTGTCGCCTCCTGCGGCGGCTGGAATTGCTGTTTGGGGCCGCGGAATGTCCACCCGCCCTGGTCCAGCCGGGCCACATGGGTAATGGCTTCGGGCAGTTCTTTGGGAGAGGTGATCAGCAGCAACTGGATGCCTTTCCCCGCCAGCATATTGACAATGCGATGAAGGGTAGCCCTCCCTTCTATATCCAGACCAAGGAAGGGGTTGTCGAGGATCAGCAGGTCCGGCGCTTCCAGCAAGGCGATCGCCAGCTGCACCCGTTTGTTTTCTCCATTGGACAGCTGGATCAGGGGTCTGGAAAGGAGGGGACGGATATGCAGGTGGTCCAGCCACTCCCAGCTTTGTAAAGCGTCTGAAAGAGCAAAAGGCGCCAGTTCCTGCTCCACCGTAATGGTCTGGTCGGCGTCCGAAGCATTGAAACGTTGCTGATAGTACAGGTCGGTCGTTCCGCTGCGGTTTACAAACCGGTGCTGCTGTTCGACAATAGCGATCTTTGTCCCGGTATGGAACCTTATCTCCCCTGTGTAATAGTGCCGGCCCATCAAAGTATGCGCCAGCACCGTCTTTCCGCTGCCCGATGGACCCGTGATGGCCCATTGCTCGCCGCGTAATATGTTTATATCCAGTGATTTAAGTATATGATTGCTCCCCAGCTGTAGAGAGAGCCCTTCCAGGGATAGAAATTTTTCAGCCATGCTGCGAATGTAAGACGCCCCCTGCGATATTGACCGGGAATGAATTGGGAAAATATAACTCATTCCCGGTGAACGTCTAATGATGGGCCTTTGGCCAGTGGAACTGTGTTCCACTTATGCACAGTGTGTAGAAATTGAAATAAGACGGCTCTAAATTCGTTTGCCTATATTTGAATTTTTATCGTAAGACATCGGACCCGATATGGCAGAAAAAACTAATTTGTTCGAATACACGGAAGAAAGTATCAAAAGTTTAGACTGGCGGGAACATATTCGCCTTCGTCCCGGTATGTATATAGGCAAACTGGGGGATGGGACCAGTCCGGATGATGGTATTTATGTACTTGTTAAAGAGGTGATCGACAACTGTATAGATGAGCACACCATGGGCTATGGAAAGCAGGTGGACCTTACCATCGAGCAGAAGAGCGTCACGATACGGGATTACGGTCGCGGCATTCCACTTGGAAAGGTAGTAGATGTGGTCAGCAAGATCAATACCGGTGCCAAATACGATAGCAAAGCCTTTCAAAAGTCAGTGGGGCTCAATGGGGTGGGTACCAAGGCCGTCAACGCGCTCAGCCAGTATTTCAAAGTGACGGCTTACCGTGAAGGCAAGGAAAAGGCGGCTGAATTTGCAAAAGGGGTGCTGACAAAAGAGTATAAAGAGGCCAAGAGCGGTGAGCCCAACGGCACCCTGGTCACCTTTATTCCCGATGAAACTGTATTCAAGCATTTCAATTTCAAACACGAATACCTGGATAACCAGCTGTGGAACTACTGCTATCTCAATGCGGGGCTGATCATCAACTTCAACGGGAAGAAATATGTTTCGAAGAATGGCCTGCTGGACCTACTGCAACGCAAGACGAATGAGGATGAGCTGCGCTATCCTATCATCCATCTGAAAGGTGAGGACATCGAGATCGCCATCGCTCATAATAATGATTATGGCGAGGAGATATTCAGCTTTGTCAATGGACAATATACCACACAGGGGGGGACGCATCAACAGGCGTTCCGTGAAGCGTTTGTAAAGGTCATCCGGGATTTCTACAAGAAAGATTACGATTCCTCGGATATCCGTCAGAGTATCGCAGCCGCCATTTCCGTACGGGTGATAGAGCCGGTGTTTGAATCCCAGACAAAGACAAAGCTCGGTAGTCAGTATGTGGTGGAAGGCGGCGCCTCCATGAAGAATTTTGTGTACGATTTCCTTGCGAAAGAGCTGGATAATTATCTTCACAAGAACCCGACGACTGCCGATGCCCTGAAAAAGCGGATCGAGCAGAGCGAAAAGGAAAGAAAGGAGCTGGCCGGTATCAAGAAGCTCGCCAATGAGCGTGCAAAAAAAGCCAATCTGCATAATAAGAAACTGCGTGACTGCCGGTTTCACTACAACGATGAGCCCACCGGCAAGGATAAAGAGCAGGTGATGGAAAAGCAGAAAGAGAGCACGATCTTCATCACCGAGGGAGACTCTGCCAGCGGGAGTATCACCAAGGCCCGGGATGTGGAAAGACAGGCGGTTTTCAGCCTCCGGGGCAAGCCGCTCAACTGCTTTGGGCTTACCAAGAAAGTGGTTTATGAGAATGAGGAGTTCAACCTCCTGCAGCATGCGCTCAATATAGAGGACGGTATCGAGGGGCTGCGTTATAATAATATTGTCATCGCCACTGACGCGGATGTAGACGGCATGCATATACGTCTTCTGCTAATGACATTCTTCCTGCAGTTCTTCCCCGATCTGGTGAAGAATGGCCATGTGTATATACTGGAGACGCCTTTGTTCAGGGTTCGCAACAAGCAGGAGACCATTTATTGTTATGACGAGACCGAAAAGCAGGCGGCCATTAAGAAATTGGGCGGCAAGCCTGAGATCACCCGTTTTAAAGGATTGGGAGAGATATCTCCGGAAGAGTTCGCCCGCTTTATCGGTCCTGATATGCGTGTGCAGCCCGTGATGATCATGCCGGAGACCCATATTCAGCAGATACTGGAGTATTACATGGGTAAGAATACCCAGGAAAGACAGGAATTTATCATCAATAATCTGAAGGTCGAATTGGACCTGGTGGAGGAAGTAAAAGCATAGTATGATCCATATTGTATTTCAGCGCCCTGATGTGGATGCCCTGAAAGCGTCATTTGAACTGGAGCCTGCCCTTCAGGGAGATGTGTTGCAGATCGAGGACGATTTTGCAGTCGGGCCATTGAAAGAGCTATACACGACGGAGGGATGGGAGGCGCGCAGGGAATGGTGGCGGGGCGTCCTGAACGGCGGAGATTATGATGGCAGGGTAGACAGCGGCGACGTGACGGATGACCGTGCTACGGTGGCCCGGCTGAAGGAACGTCTCAACGAGGACCCCCGGGAATTTGCCTGGATCTGGGCTGCCCAGAACAAACATGATGTCAGCGGTTATTACTGGCTGATGAGCCAGCTGAAGGATTTCCAGGGGCGGATATTTATCCTTTATCTGAACAATCTTCCTTTTATCAATGAGAAGGGAAGCATTTTTTATCCCGTGAACCTGTTCGATATTCCTGCCCGCGAGTTTCTGAAGGCCCGGAAACTGGCCCGTCCTGTCACGCTGAGCGAATTCGAGATAGATCCGGACGAATGGACCCGGCTCTGCAATGAAGACAAGGGGGTACGTATCCTCGAAGGAGGGAAGAAGCTGTCCCAGCATGGATATGATTACTATGATGAGGACCTGAAGAAATTTATCACGGGAGACTGGATAAAGGCAAGCAAGCTGATCAATCAATTTCTCAACAAGGCTAAACAGACGACGGGCGACGCCTACATGCTCTGGCGGCTGAAGCAATTGATCGCTGCGGGTACCGTCGAGTTCCAGGGAGAGCTCAAGGGCATGAAGGATTTTGAGATCAAAACAAAGGCAGCCGCCCCGGTGACCGAGCCTACTGTATGAATATAAAAGCGATCCATCACATAGCGATCCTGACGGACAATTATGAGCGCAGCAAGCAATTCTATACTGAAGTGCTTGGTTTTGACATTATCCGTGAGACATACAGGAAAGAGCGAAACTCCTATAAGCTGGACCTTTCCATAGCGGGCAAATACCAGATAGAGCTTTTCTCTTTTCCGGATTTCAGGGAAAGAGGCAGCTACCCGGAAGCCAAGGGGCTGCGTCATCTTGCTTTTGCTGTGCAGGAGGTCGAGGCAGCTGCGGCGGAATTGAAAGCAAAGGGAGTTGAAACAGAGCCCATCCGTGTGGACGAGTTAACGCAAAAGAGATTTGTATTCTTCAACGATCCCAACGGGCAGCCGTTGGAGCTATATGAAGAATGATAGATAGAACATTACAAGCATCACATTATCGATATGGCCAAGATCAAAATAGCCGAAGATTTTCACGAAAACGAATCCGGTGTCACCGGGCAGTATAAGACCTGGTTCCTGGACTATGCTTCCTACGTGATCCTGGAACGGGCTGTACCTGCCGTAGAGGACGGGCTGAAGCCGGTGCAGCGACGCATATTGCATTCCATGAAAGAAATGGATGACGGCCGCTTTAATAAGGTGGCCAACATCATTGGGCAAAGCATGCAGTATCACCCGCATGGGGATGCAAGTATCGGGGAAGCCCTGGTGAATATGGGGCAAAAGGACCTGCTCATCGATACGCAGGGCAACTGGGGGGACGTGCGTACGGGAGATGACGCCGCCGCCAGCCGATATATCGAGGCGCGTCTCAGCAAATTTGCGCTGGAGGTCGCCTTTAACGCCAAAACCACTGAATGGCAACTGAGCTACGACGGTCGTAAGAACGAGCCGGTCACCCTGCCCATGAAGTTCCCCCTGCTGCTGGCGCATGGGGCGGAAGGGATCGCCGTAGGGCTGGCCACCAAGATATTGCCGCATAATTTTATCGAACTATGCGAAGCGGCCATCAAATACCTGAAGGGTAAAAAGTTTGAATTATACCCCGATTTCCTGACGGCGGGTATGATCGATGTCACCAACTACAATGACGGCAAAAGGGGAGGAAAGGTCCGGGTAAGGACGCATATCGAGGAGCTGGATAAGAAGACGCTTCTTGTCAGGGATGTTCCATACGGCGTCACCACCACCCAACTGATCGACAGCATTATCAAGGCGAATGACCAGGGTAAGATCAAGATCAAGAAAGTGACGGACAATACGGCGGCCGAGGTGGAGATCCAGATCGATCTTGCACCGGGTATCTCTCCCGACATCACCATCGATGCATTGTATGCCTTTACGGACTGTGAAGTGAGCATCTCTCCGAATGCCTGCGTTATCTCGGACAAGAAACCTCAGTTCCTGGGTGTTCGCGAGCTGTTGACGTTGTCTGTAGATCATACGAAGGGACTGCTGAAAAGGGAATTGGAGATCCGGCTGGCCGAGCTGCAGGAGAAGTGGCATTATACATCGCTTGAAAAGATATTCTTCGAGGAAAAGATCTATAAGGAGCTGGAGAAAAAGCATGAGACCTGGGAGAAGGTATTGGTTGCGATCGCCAAGGCGTTCGAACCTTTCCGCAAGCAATTGAAAAGGGATATCAGCAGGGAGGATATCATCAAGCTTACAGAGAAGCCTGTACGCCGGATCTATCGCCTGGACATCGATGAGCTGAATGCCCAGATCAAGGGGCTGGAGGCTGAGATGAAGCAGGTGCGGCATGACCTCAACAACCTGGTAGACTTTGCCGTTGCCTACTATGACAATCTCCTGAAGAAGTATGGGAAAGGCCGGGAGCGCAAGACGGAGATCAAGCTGTTCGAAGCGATCCAGGCGCAGCAGGTGGCTATTGCCAACGTTAAGCTTTATGTGAACAGGTCGGACGGGTTCATCGGTTCCGGTCTGAAAAAAGATGAGTTCGTAGTGGATTGTTCCGACCTGGACGATATCATTGCCTTTACGAAGGGCGGCAAGATGAAGGTGGTGAAGGTAGCGGACAAGGTATTTATCGGGAAGGACATTATCCATGTTGCGGTGTTCAGGAAGAATGACGAGCGCACTACCTATAATATGATCTATGTGGATGGCAAGTCCGGTATCAGCTATGCCAAAAGGTTCAATGTCACCGGCGTCACCCGTGACCGTGAGTATGATCTGGCCAAGGAAGACCCCAAGAGCCGGGTGCATTATTTCTCCGCAAATCCCAATGGGGAAGCAGAGGTCGTAAGGGTCATACTCAGTCCCAACAGCTCTGCGCGTACGAAGGAGTTCGATTTTTATTTTGAGACGCTGGAAGTAAAGAACCGTAGCAGCCTTGGCAACCAGGTGACGAAGTACCCCATTCGTACCGTGAAGTTCAAGCAGGCGGGTAAAACCACGCTCAGCGGCCGCAAACTGTGGTTCGACGCTACTTTCGGACGTCTGAATACCGAGGAGAAAGGCGAGTATCTCGGCAGTTTTGATGGGGATGAAAAGCTGCTGGTCATCTATTCCGATGGCAATTATGAGATCACCGATACGGAGGTTACCCAGCGGTTTGATGCTGAAAAGATCGTCGAGATCCGGAAGTTCGATCCGGAAAAGGTTATCACCGCCATCTACCTGGATAATGAAAAACTGCAGTTCAATGTAAAGCGGTTCAAGATCGAGACGACCACGTTGCATAATAAATTCCTTTTTATAAAGGAAGGGGATGGGAACAGGCTGGAGGCCGTCACTTTGCATCCTCAACCCATTGCCCTGATCAAATCAGGCCGGGGTGCGCAGGCAAAGACCCAGAAGATCAAGATCGCCGACTTTGTAGAGGTGACGGGGTGGAGGACGGTAGGCACCAAGCTCTTCGACTTCAGCAAGAGTGTGGAAGTGGAGTGGGGGCATAAAGAAGAGGCAAAGGAGTCTCCCCAGACGGAGCTGGACTTATAAATTATCTGAGAAGGGCCTGGTTACGGGCTCTTCTTTTTTTTGATCTTTATGGTGGCATTTTCCGTCAGGCTGCTGCTCATGAAGATCTCATACCTGTTCTTTCCGTCCGTCACCACCATGAGGGCGGTGTTGGGAGGGATCTTACCCAGGTTTTCCGCGAACATGCTGATCTCATTTTCGTCGATGGTGCTGTCCAGGTGCAGGTACATTGTCAGCGCCCTGGCGGCAAGCTCCTGGTGGGTGAGTACAACGTTCTTATTGACGAACACGGAGATGCTGTCTCCGTCGATGTCTCCATTGTCATAAAAGCTAAGTCGCACAGAGTCGGATTCTACTTCCAGTGTTTTTGTAACGACCTCTTTTCTTTTGGTAAAGGATTCGGTGATGAGCAGGCTGTCCGGCTTCACGGCAGGAGGGGGAGGAGCAGGTATGGGCTGCAGCACCGCTACTGCTGTATCCGGCAATTTAACGGCGGGCGTAT
>JADMIO011485898.1_pt1 | contig 25479 bp, 26 predicted proteins | sample 8958161 | NCBI WGS metagenome assembly JADMIO01 (sample SAMN16585339, study PRJNA669376) | soil metagenome | isolation source: Crop rotation soil | place: USA: Cullars Rotation, Alabama | collected 2011
GCCGCGACTTCAAGTCACGTGAATTCCAAGCTTCGGATCCCACTGTGCTGGAAAGTTCATCACTATAGAATTCGATCACCACGGCTCCGCTGCCATTCTTCTTTCTATCGAGCTTCACTTTCGTAGAGAAGTGGGAAGCCATATTGTCCTCGATCCGCTTGTACGCCGGAGCGAGCTTCGCTGGTACTTTTTTAGTTGAGGAAGCTGTGGATTTTTCTTCGAAAAGGCCCTTCACCAGTGCTTCTGTCTGGCGGACTGAAAGCCCTTTTTCCTTCACCTCCCGGAACGCATAAAGTTGATGGTCTACGGCGTCGAGGCCAATGATTGCGCGTGCGTGCCCCATGCTCAGATCACCATCCCGCACTGCTTTCTGGATATCGGGAGGGAGTTTTAGAAGACGCAGGTAATTGGTTACCGTTGTCCGGTCCTTATTCATCCGGTCGGCAACACCTTCCTGGGTGAGGTCGCATTCATCCATCAAGCGGCGGTAGCTGATCGCGATCTCGATAGCATTCAGGTCTTCCCGCTGCAGGTTTTCAAGCAATGCAAGCTCCAGCATGCCGTCGTCCTCTACTGTCCGGACGTAAGCAGGGATATCCTTCAGCCCCGCCATTTTTGAAGCTCTCCAGCGACGTTCACCGGATATGAGCTGATACTTGCCGCTAGCCAGCTTTATGACTGTAATTGGCTGAATGATATCGTGCGTGCGGATGCTATCCGACAACTCCTGCAAGGCCACCGGCTCAAAGTCACGGCGCGGTTGCTTTGGGTTTGGGACAATTTGATCTACGGGAACCCGCAGTCCGGCTGACGCCGCTCCTGAAACGGCCGGAACGCCACTGCCAGAGCTGTTGAGCTCTTCATCGATATTGTTGAGCAATGCGCGGATACCCTTGCCCAGCGCCTGTTTGTTCTTTGTGTTAGTTGTCGCCATCCCCACTGGTTTCAAATATTTTATCCTCGTTCTTGATTTTGGTCAGATCATTTTTCTGCAGAATTTCCTTCGCGAGGTTAAAGTAATTCGTTGCGCCCGTGCTGTCGGCATCGTACATCAGTGCCGGTTTGCCGAAGCTGGGAGCTTCTCCCAGTTTGGTGTTCCGGTGGATGATGGTATGGAATACGGTATCACCAAAGTGGTTCTTGATCTCTTCCACCACCTGGTTGCTCAGTCTCAAACGTCCGTCGTACATGGTCATCAGAATGCCTTCGATCTGGAGTCCGGTATTGATGCGAGTCTGAACAATCTTGATCGTGTTAAGAAGCTTGCCGAGGCCTTCCAATGCGAAATACTCGCACTGCACAGGTATGGCTACACTGTCTGCTGCTGTAAGGGCATTTACGGTTATGAGACCGAGAGAAGGGGAGCAATCGATAATGATAAAATCAAACTCGTCGCGTACCTCGGCCAGAACATCCCTCAGAATATGTTCCCGCGAAGGATGGTTGATCAGTTCTATTTCTGCACCCACCAGGTCGAGATGGGAGGGCAGCAGAAACAGGTTGGGCGTTTCCGTCTCGAGGACTACTTGCCCCACAGGTGTCTCATTTACGAGGCAATCATAGAGGGAAAGCTGAATATTCTTCAGATCAAAACCGTTGCCGGTAGTGCTGTTTGCCTGAGGATCTCCATCGATCAGCAAGGTCTTGTACTCGAGAACTGCCAGTGAAGCGGCCAGGTTGATGGCCGTTGTTGTTTTGCCTACCCCGCCCTTCTGGTTGGCAATTGCTATTACTTTACTCATATTCCATGCTGCTCCGACAGCGTCTTGCTGATCTTTTGTAAATTATTGTTACCCGCGCTGCAAAATACGGGACTTTGATAGCCGGTTTTCCAAAACATGGGCCGGAATAATATCAATTAAGCCAGAATTTCCTTCAGACATTTCTCCTCAACAGACACAAGAAAAGGTATTCAAATAGCACAATAATTTGTTTTGATTCTTTCTTAACTTGAATTTTCGACTTGTTTTTGAGGTCTCAAATATCCCCCAAAAATACGTCGTCACTGACAATATAGCGGGGACTTTTAACGGTATGGAGGGTGGGGCGGGAAAACAAGTATGAAGCGGACTATACCTTTGGTTCAATGATTACAGTTATATCCGGCACCGCCCGAAACGACAGCAACACTTTACGAGTTGCCACTCACTATCAACGACTGTTGAGCAAGCGCTTAGGTGAGGAAGTAAATTTATTTTCCCTACAAGATGTAAATGTTTGGGAACGAGGTATTGAGATTAAGCTGGTGGAGCGACACATGTTAGTTCCAGCCACACATTTCATATTCGTAATGCCCGAATACAATGGCTCTTTCCCTGGGATTCTGAAGACGATGATTGACAACACGGACATCAAAAGCTGCTGGTGGGGAAAAAAGGCCTTGCTGACAGGCATCGCAGATGGCAGAGCCGGCAATCTTCGCGGTCTGGACCATATGACGGGTATTCTGCAATACCTGCGCATGAACGTATTCTGGGATAAGTTGCCGCTTTCCCGGATAAATGATGAGATAGGTGAGAATGGCGATCTGCTTATGCCTGCAACAAATCAGGTAATTGATGCCCAGGTAGAGGCATTTTTGGCCTTTTAGAGTAGCTTGCAGCCCACTTAACCCAACAATAACTTTGTTGTCTATGTGTCAACTGTCATACTTAAGGGTATTTTCTCAAATGACACATATTCACATATCGAAGGCGGGTTAACCACTATCATTTTTCAGGGCTTTATCTCTCATGCCACTACGTTTTCTCATCATTCTGTCTATCATCCTGGTAGCGGAATATTATAGCTTTATCGTGGTGCGCTCGGCGGTTCGCACCTTTCCCCAGGGCTGGAGGATTGGAACCCTGACCTTCTATGTCGTAATGACGCTCGCGGCCTGGTCCGGGGTCGTGTTCTTCAGAAAGATCGATTGGGCTCATCTTCCGCATTTTGTGCGGAATCTATACATCGCATTTGCGCTGGGACTTACGGTAGGCAAGATCCTGGTCCTGGTGGTAATGCTGGTCGATGATCTGCGCCGGCTATTGCTCTGGATCATTAATCTTTTTTACACGGGAGGTACGAAGGCGCCGGAAGTTGTAGAAAGCACCACTGGTAGAGGAATCACACGTTCCATTTTTCTGTCGCGTCTCGCCTTGATACTCGGAGGCTCGGCCCTGGCGGGCTTCCTTTACGGAATCACAAACCGCTACAACTACCATGTCCGCAGGATCAAGCTTAATCTGGCCGGTCTGCCGGACTCGTTCAAAGGGCTAAAAATCGTTCAGATAAGCGACATCCATTCAGGATCCTTCGACAGTCACCATGCGGTAGCAAAGGGGGTAGAGAAAGTAATGGCTGAAAATCCCGATCTCATTCTCTTCACCGGAGATCTGGTGAATAACAAAGCCGATGAGATAGAGCCATATATGGATCTGTTCAGCACACTGAAGGCGCCATTGGGCGTTTACTCTACACTAGGCAACCATGACTACGGAGACTATGTGGAATGGCCTTCAAAAGCAGAGAAGCTCGCAAACCTGGAACGCCTGAAGGCTGCCCATGGCAAAATGGGCTGGAAGCTGATGATGAATGAGCACGTTCTGCTGAAGCGCGGCGAGGACAGTATTGCACTGATCGGGATTGAGAACTGGAGCGCTAAGCCGCAGTTCCCAAAGTACGGAGATATGGCAGGCGCCTATGATGGCCTTCAGATGGCCAATGCGCCGGTTAAGATCCTCATGTCGCATGATCCGTCCCACTGGGACGCACAGGTCCTGAAGGACTACCCCGACGTCAATCTCACATTAAGCGGGCATACACATGGAATGCAGTTCGGGGTAGAGATCCCCGGATTTAAGTGGAGCCCGGTAAAGTACGTTTACAAGAATTGGGCTGGACTATACCAGCAAGGCAACCAGTTCCTTTACGTGAACCGTGGTTATGGTTTCCTTGGTTACCCGGGCAGGTTGGGCATACTGCCGGAAATCACCGTTTTTGAATTAACGTAAGAGTGCCGCTTCCCGAAGGATAAAATCAATTGCCTGCTGGCGGGGCTGAAGCAACTCGTGCTTTGCAAGAGCGAGGCTGTTCTGCAATGCGATCAACAAATCATTCAGCGAATGGATTGCTGCAAAAGCATTCGCCGGCAGATGATTTTGCCGGTTATTTGTGTGGGAATGATAGGAGAAATTTGTGCGTAGAGTTTGGGCCATGAAGGACTAGTTTGAAAATAAAACGCAGGGCCAAAGCGCATATTGCATTGGGTGGCCCCATTTTTAAACAATATTCACAGTATGCGGTGAAGTCGTATTTTCCATAGACGAGCTATTAATCCTCCATTACAGCCATGAAAACAATTGGAATTACAGGCGGGAGCGGCTTTGTGGGAACGCACCTTTCTCGTCAGCTTATTTCCCTGGGGCATTCCGTTGTTGTGTTTACTCGCGGGCATCGTCGCGACGAAACCAATATCCATTATGCACAATGGGACCCGGAGAAAAAGGAAATAGAAAAGGAGGCGCTTGCATCGCTGGACGCAATTGTTCATTTGGCAGGTGCCGGGGTAGCCGATAAGCGGTGGACGGCACAACGCAAGCAGGAAATAATATCATCGAGGGTATGCGCAACCGAGTTCCTGATAGAGCAACTCCGGGCGCATTCCCCTGAGTGCAAAGCGTTTGTCGCGGCTTCGGCCACTGGGTTTTACGGACCTGACCGCGGCGGGGAACCATTCACGGAAGACGATCCTCCATTTGATGATTTCCTGGCCAGAGTCTGTGCAAAGTGGGAGGAGGCTTCGTTGAAAGCAAGTGACTACTGTCGTACGGCCATCTTTCGTTTCGGAATTGTTCTTGGGAAAGATGGCGGTGCATATCCGGAACTGTCAGGACCTATGAAGTTCGGGGTGATGCCTGTACTCGGCAGCGGAAAGCAGATCGTAAGCTGGGTACACGTCGAGGATATAGCTGGAATGATCCGCACAGCTCTGGAGCATGATAACTATTCCGGTCGCTACAATGCCGTAGCTCCCAATCCTGTATCACATCGTGCATTGATGAAAGCTATTGCGGAGGGTAAAGGTGGAATGAAAATCCCTGTTCGCGTACCTCCGTTCGTCCTCAACCTGATTATGGGCGAGGCCAGCGTCGAAGTGCTCAAGAGCTGCACGGTGAGTTGCGAAAAGGTTCAGGCCGCAGGATATCATTTCCGGTATGAGCGGATTGATGATGCGGTGCGTTCGATTGAATCCGATGGGAAGAACTAAGAACAGGAATGGCGAATGAAAAATGCGCTCGCAGAATTCTTCTCAACCCTATTCTTAATTCCTAATTCTCTTCTTAATTGGCTGCAGTGTCTGGCTGCGGAGTGTACCTCAGATACGGCTTTACGATTTTGAGGCCTTTCGGAAATTTCTTAATCGCATCTTCCGTAGAAACTGCCGGCACTACGATTACGTCTTCTCCCTGTTTCCAGTCGGCTGGAGTTGCCACACTGTAATTGGCAGTCAACTGTAGTGAATCGATCACCCGCAGTACTTCCGTAAAGTTACGGCCTGTGGATGCCGGGTAGGTGAGGCTCAGCTTCAGCTTCTTGTCCGGGCCGATGATGAACAGGGAACGGACGGTGAATGTCTCAGAAGCATTTGGGTGGATCATATCGTACAAGGTGGCGACGGTGCGGTCGGCGTCTGCGATGATCGGAAAATCAACGCTGCAATTTTGGGTCTCGTTGATGTCGTTGACCCAGCCATTGTGCTTATCCATCGGATCGACGCTCACCGCGAGGACTTTCACATTGCGCTTCGCAAATTCTTCCTTCAAATGTGCTGTTCTTCCGAGTTCTGTCGTGCAGACCGGAGTATAGTCGGCGGGATGTGAGAATAGTACGCCCCAGCCATTGCCGAGGTAGTCGTAGAAATTGATCTCACCGATCGTTGTTTGGGCGGTAAAGTCAGGGGCAATATCGCCGAGGCGGATAGACATAGTTTTGTGTTTTAGGAAGACAAAGCTAACAAGGTTTCTTACTATCGACGGGATATCGGAAGCCTATTTATTAACCCTGTAGGATTGAACGAAGCGTATGATCTCATCGGCCGGCGTATCTTCTTCGACCTGCAGCATCAGCTTGTCCCAATCACTTGAAGGAAGAATGTAGGAGGTGGCAGATTCCTCGCTCATACGTAGCTTTTCCAATACATCCGGATTAGCAGTTTCCTGCGCTTCGGGAGAAATTGTTAGTTTAAGGTTCTGTCCCCGAAATAGCGATTTGATGCTCTTCACAAATCGCTTGTCCAGCTCCCCTGCATGAAGGTGATAAATGACCGATTCCATAGTTGGCGATTGGGGCCAAAAATAAAAAAGCCCCGCATCCGCGAGGCTATGTTTGTGTTATGCTTTCAGGATATCGCGGCTAATCACCAGCTTCTGAATTTCACTGGTTCCCTCGCCAATCGTGCAAAGCTTGGAGTCACGGTAGAACTTCTCCGCAGGAAAATCTTTGGTATAACCGTAGCCGCCGAAGATCTGCACTGCGTCAGTTGACACCTGTACGGATATTTCAGAGGCATAGTACTTCGCCATCGCACTTTCCTTGCTCATTTGTTCGCCGCGGTTCTTCAGATCGGCTGCCTGATAGATCAGCATTTCAGCGACTTCGATCTTGGTAGCCATGTCTGCCAGCTTAAAGGCGATCGCCTGGAAACTGGAGATCGGTTGATCAAACTGGTGACGTTCCTGGGAATACTTCAGGGCAGCTTCGTAGGCTCCTTTCGCAATGCCTAATGCGAGCGCAGCAATTGAAATACGGCCACCGTCCAGAACCTTCATTGCCTGACGAAAGCCACTACCGATTTCTCCCATACGCTGAGCATCTGAAATCCGGCAATTATCAAATACGAGCTCTGTGGTTTCGGAAGCCCGCATTCCGAGCTTGTTTTCTTTCTTGCCTGCTGAGAAGCCTGGCGTGCCTTGTTCAACGATAAAAGCTGTGACATTATTGCTGGTACGGACTTCTCCGGTGCATGCCAGAACAACGGCTACATTACCGCTCTTACCGTGGGTGATCCAGTTCTTTGTGCCGTTGATGATCCAGTCGTCACCATCGCGGGTCGCCGTGCAGCGCATATTACCTGCATCGCTGCCGGTATTGGCTTCTGTTAGTCCCCAGGCACCGATCCATTCTCCTGAAGCCAGCTTTGGCAAGTACTTCTTCTTTTGTTCTTCATTGGCGAAGTATAGTATGTGACCGGTGCACAACGAATTGTGAGCAGCAGTCGAAAGGCCGATGGAGCCGCAAACCTTAGCGATCTCCGATATCACGGTAACATATTCGAAATACCCAAGTCCGGAGCCCCCATATTCTTGCGGAACAAGAACGCCCATAAGGCCCAGACCGCCCATTTCATGGAAGAGATCCACAGGAAATGTCTGTGCTTCATCCCATTCCATCATTTTGGGGCGGATGCTTTTAGAGGCGAAATCGCGTATCATGACAGCGATCTCTTTCTGGGTATCTGTATAGTTAAAATCCATGTTTAATAATGCGCGTTGAACCGTTTATGCGTTGATGTTTAGATGAAGATTTACATCGCTTTTCTCCAATGTGAATGAATCAAGCAATCAATTAATCATCTAATCAACTACAAAATACGGCGCAATTTTACGATAAATTTCCTCGTTCATCAATGGAACTTCCCTTAGCTGTTCAATTCGCTGATAGGTTTTGATGCCCTGGCGATAGAGAAGAATGTTCTTTGCTGTTTTCTCACCTATATAAGGATGGGCTTTGAGGCGTTCCAGGGAAACAGTGTTCAATCCCATTTTATGAACAGTATTCAGATCTATTTTCAGGTGGGATTGGATCTTCCGGAAACTGGTATCCGGGAATCGATAGATCTCCAGCAGTTGCTGGGATGACACAAAACCTCCGAGCGCCGTCCTTCGCTCCACTATTTTGTGCGCCAGGGTAGCACCGATACCGTTTATTCCCCTGTCCAGCAAGGAAGAATCTGCTGTATTCAGGTCTATGATATCCGGAACGGGCGGATAGCCCTTTTTGAATTCCCTGGTATATACCGATCGTAGGCTGCTCTCCGCTATGGCAACATAGGGGGCTATCTGGTTAAAGGTCTTTTCGGGAAGATTGTAGAGAGGTTTGAGATCGTCGGCCTTGTAGAAGTGCTTTCCTTTTCTGCGCCAGTTAAGGAGCCCTTTTACAGCATTTGGTGGAATTCCGAGCCGGATGAATCCCTCACTGTCGAGTGTATTGGGATCAAATGCAAAAGGTGAAGCAATTGTGACAGCGGAGGAGTCAGTTCCGTTTTGAGTGGAAATGCCGGCGGCTTCGGCTGCAAGCCAGCTCGCATAAGCGTTGTCCAATCTTGCCTGCACAGCTGGATCCGGCACCTGCGGATGTACCCAGTAATCCAATGTAACCCGAATGATCAGCACTACCGTGATACAGAATGAAACCACCGTTATTCCCAGCCTTTCGACGCGGGAGAAGCTAAAGAAGGCAGCGAAGATATTCTTCATGGTCCCTGAAAAAGCAAATATTAACTCGTGGTCGTTGAACGCTGAAAATGAAGTAAGGGCGCAGCCATGTAAAATACTTAACTGAAAAGGCTTTCTTTTGCCGGCAAATACGTGCCTATGCAAATTGATCCTAATCTGGCCATTTACGAGGACAAAGACGTCGTCCGGGAGTACCTGCAGCAGAACTATCTTTCCAAAGGAGAGCAGCAGATGTTTGCTCAGCACCCCGAGGCATTCGAAGGTCGCAGGATACTGGACATCGGCATAGGAGCCGGTCGCACAACTGAAGCCCTCGCAGGATTCGGATCTGAATATGTCGGAATTGATTACAGTGAGGCAATGGTGGAGGCATGCAAAAAGCGCTTTGCCGGGGTCCGAAATGCATCATTTGTTCATGATGATGCCAGAGGCCTTACTGCATTTCCTGATGCAAGTTTTGATACCGCTGTGTTTTCCTTTAATGGAATTGACACAGTAGACTATGAAGGACGAATTTCTGTCCTGGATTCCATTGCCCGGGTACTAAAGCCGGGTGGGTATTTTATGTTCTCGTTCCACAACGCGAACTATCTGCCCAAGCTCTACGCTTACCATTGGCAGAAGAACCCTATGCGTTGGGTCGCCAATTACCGCCGTATGCAGAGGATACGCAAAGAAAACGGACCAATGGACCAGTACTCCAACAAGGAGTTCTTTTTCCTGAAAGACGGTGGTGAGGAATTCCGGATCGTGATCTGTTACATGCGCCCGTCTTCGCAATTGAAGCAATTGGAAGAGCATGGATATTCGGTGCTCTCCTTAGTTAATTCGCTTAAGGGCGGAAGCCTGCAGCGCGAAAATATTGATGAATTCACGGGCTCCTGGATATATGTCCTGTGCAGGAAAGAAGTATGATCCGCATTGTCAGGAGTAGTCTTGATTCACTGACGCCACAGCTGACAGCCCCCTTTCTTAATAAATGGGGTCATATTGCTTTGCAGCAGCACCCGGTTCTCTCAAGGCTCCTTAATTCTGCAGGGCAATTACGGGCGTATCAATTCCGACAGGGAGGCGAGCTAGTGGGATACGTGATCGTAAAAGTGAACAAGAGGGTGCTGGCCGATGTGTTTCATGGGCCCGTGGTTTTGGACGACAGCCAGTATACGAAGTGTGCAGTCCTTTTGAAGAATGCGCTCCGTAGAAGCGGGCTGATTGCAATGCGGATATTCCCACCTGAATATGGAACCGCGGTTGCGTCGCTGCGTTCCCACTTTCATTGGGCTACGGCCATTGTCGATTTGGATAAAGACACAGAAAAGATCTTTGCCGCCTTCAATTCCAATCACCGCTATGGCATCAGGCAGGCAATGAAAGAGAATATTGAAGTCGATGTACTCCACGCTGATTCTGCGGATGAGTTTTCAGCCGGCCATCGTCAAGTGTATGAAAGGCGGGGGATTGCGCATCCATCGGGTAGTGCTACGTTGAAGCAGGCCTATAGAGGCTTATGTGCGCTGGATGATGAATATGGTTTCATTCTGGGTATCAGAGATCGCGATACCGGAGCGCTGATCGCCGGTGGCATATTCATACGATCGGGAAATACGATTCACTATCTCATCGGTTTTTCCCTGCGTATAAGAAATCTGGCCTTGTCCCACCTTTTGCTTTGGCGTGCAATGGAAAAGGCAAAGGATATGGGCTGCACTCGATTTGATCTTCATGGTTTTAGCCTGAAGGAAGATGCCCAACTGCTTGCGATCAATAATTTCAAACGTTGGTTCGGGTCAAAAATTCACGTCTATCCTGAAACCAGCATCGTAAATCTGATTCCTGGTGCCGCGCAATTGCTGCATTTATTTGGAATCAGGCTATGAACTCCGCGAGGTTATTGCTTTCTTCCAACCATACCTTTTAGAATAGGCTGGATACGTTCCGTGCGGAGGATCATCTGAGGCAGACTTTCATTGTTCAGTGGAATGCACGGCAGTATACGTGTATTGAGGCGTTTGCTCATTCGTTCAATGGCGGGCCGGTCTATGTCGGGAAGGAGGATATACTTAAATCCTGCCAGCTTGCAATGGGCGATGGCCTGCTGACTGTATTGACCGTTGGGCAACGCGATGATCTCTATTTTTTGATTCAGACGTTCGGAGAGCTCCGTCCTGGATACTTCAATTTCATATTTGAGAATTGCCGGATCGCTTACCTGATTAAGACTGTCGTGTGTGTAGGTATGGCATCCTATCTCAACATTATTCGCGACAAGGGTTTGAGCGTCTGCCCAGCTCATCATCCGGTAACTGGCTTCTATTCCGTAGGTGTTTTCGAGGCGAGTTATCAAGTGCATTTTTTCCTCCATGCTGATACCCAGCATATAACGGAAGATGCTGAGGTAGTAGCTATGCCAATTGTCTCCTACCAGCCTCGCACCGCTCACAGCATATATCGTCGGGTCAAGGCCGATTTCGGAAGCTTTGAAATGATTGAACAGCGCATTGAGCCGCTGCGTCCAGATCACAAAGTTCCCGTGGAGGCAGGCATTTACCAGGTTGTGATTTGAGGGGAGCTTAAACTCATGCAGAATTGGCAGCGCATGTTCTATGAAATCGTAATATCCGTCGTCGAAACTCAGAATAAGCAAAGGCTTGCTGCTGCGGACCGTCTCATACTCGGCAAAAGTCGTAATTGTATAATGCTCACTGACGTATGCGAGAAGTTTGCGAAAGGCTTCCGGGCGGATGGGATCAAAGAAGTAGTCGTTGTCCTCGCTGATGCGATGCAGGCACAATATTGTCAGCTGTCCATGCTTGTACCTCCGGAGCCTGTGATGGATCCCGATGGTGAAGAGAAAGTGGAGCAGCTTCGGCAACATTATTGACATCATCGCATAGGCTCAATTCGGAATCTTTGACCTTGATTCCTATTGATTTTAGAACTCGGCGTTTTTGGGGGTCCGAGGGAATGGAATGACGTCACGTATATTGCTCATGCCAGTCACAAAAAGTACCATTCGCTCAAAACCAAGACCAAAACCTGCATGTGGGGCAGTACCGAACCGACGCGTATCCAGATACCAATATAACTCATCGACGGGAATATCCATCTCACTCATCCGCTGAACGAGGTTTTCCAGTCGTTCTTCCCGCTGAGAGCCACCGACGATCTCTCCGATGCCGGGCGCGAGAATGTCCATAGCGGCAACGGTTTTCCCGTCATCGTTTTGGCGCATGTAGAACGCCTTGATTTCCTTTGGATAATCACGAACGATCACGGGTTTCTTGAAATGCTTTTCAACCAGATAGCGTTCATGCTCACTTTGGAGATCGATACCCCAGGCGACCTCATACTGGAATTTCTTCTTTTTATAGTGGTTTGACTCGCGCAGGATGTCAATCGCCTCAGTATATGTGATTCGTTCAAAGGCGTTGTCCACAACAAACTGTAGCTTTTCTATCAGTCCGAATTCGCTGCGCTCATTCTGCGGCTTGTTCCGCTCTTCCTCAGCCAGTCGCTGTGCCAGGAATTCCAGGTCTTCCCGGTTATTGTCAAGCGCGTACCGGATCAGATAGCGGATGAAATCTTCCGCCAGATCCATATTGTCTGTAATGTCGGCAAAGGCGACTTCAGGCTCGATCATCCAGAATTCGGCCAGGTGCCGGGCAGTATTTGAATTTTCAGCCCGGAAAGTTGGTCCGAATGTATAGACCTCTCCCAGCGCCATGGCACCCAGCTCAGCTTCGAGCTGACCACTTACGGTAAGGTTGGTCGCGCGTCCGAAAAAGTCTTCCTTGAAATCAATCTCACCATTTTCCGTCTTTGGAGCACCTTCCATGGGAAGGGTCGTCACCCGGAACATTTCACCTGCTCCTTCGGCATCACTAGCGGTAACGATGGGAGTATGGAGGTAAACAAAACCACGCTCATTGAAAAAGCGATGGATGGCAAAAGCGAGAGCGTGACGCAGCCGGAAGACGGCTCCGAAGGTGTTGGTACGGAAGCGTAGGTGAGCGATCTCCCGAAGGTATTCCAGGCTTGGGCGATTCTTAAGCTGAAGCGGAAATACTTCACCGTCGCAATCACCCAAAACCTCGATGCTATCAGCTTTTAGCTCAACACGCTGGCCCTTTCCCAGGGAAGCGACGACGGTACCAGTGACTGATATTGCTGCTCCATTGGATATGCGCTTAACGATGGACTCCCCGGTTTCGAGTGAGATAACGACCTGAAGGTTGCTGATACAGGATCCGTCATTCAAGGCGATGAATTGGTTGTTGCGAAAGGACCGGACCCAGCCCTTGATAGTAGTTACATAATCCAGAGCTTCGTTTTCGAGGATCGCTTTAATCTTGGTGCGGGACATTATCTGTTTTCAGATTTGGGGATTTCAGAATGTGGTTTTTTGGATGCCGGGGTTCGTGGCTTATCAAAGAAGAGAATCTTGAGTGAGACAAGGATCATGAAGACCGCAAATATTCGCCGTACAGTCGTAGTGTCCAGCTTGTTAGCGATCACGCCGCCTACGTAGCCGCCTACAAGGAAGGTGGTCGCAATCAGCAAAGCGGCTTTCCAGTCGGCATTCCCGCTCTTGTAATACACGTAGGCGCCCGCAGCAGTGACCGGCAGGGCGATAATGAAAAGAGAAGTTCCCTGCGCCATCTTTTGATCCATCCCATAGAAGAAGATCAAAGCGGGTACAATCACCAGTCCGCCTCCGATTCCTACCATGCTGCTCATAAAACCTGCTACAAGTCCAATCAGCAGGAGTGCTATTATTTGTTCATTACTCATCAAAAATCAGTTTACACCTCAATGCACATTATAAAGGATGAAGGCCAGTGAACCGCCCCCAATAGCGAGCCATAGCAGCACGCCAAGTAGTAGAGGACGAGGTCCTACAGAGCGAATGGTCTTCACGGAAAGGCTTGCGCCAATAAAAAACAGTGTAAGAACGAGCCCGGTACGTGCGATGGTCACCAGCATAGGTGTAATAGTATGTACAAGCGGAACATATGTGTTAATCAGCATGGCAAGAATGAAGAACCCAATGAAATAAGGGATCTTGATCTTTTGTTTTCCTTCTTTAAAGAAAAGCGAAGTGGCCAGGGCCAACGGAATGATCCAGAGTGCCCTGGCCAGCTTTACTACCGTTGCGATATCCAAAGCTTCCTTGCTGTATTGTTTTGCGGCGCCCACTACCGAGCTGGTATCATGAATGGCAATGGCGCACCAGAGTCCGAACTGTGAGCTGCTCATCTGATAATGCCGGCCGATCCATGGAAATACGAAAAGGGCAATGGAATTGAGGATAAAGACAATTCCGAGAGCAACAGAGATCTGACGCTCGTCGGCCTTTACGACCGGTGCTATAGCTGCAATTGCACTGCCTCCGCAGATCGCAGTTCCACTGGAGATAAGGTGTGTGGTCTTGCGATCAATTTTTAAAAAAAGGCCGAGGAGGGCCCCCAGGATAAGCGTTCCGGCGATGGTAGCCATTGTAAACAGCACGCCTTGCTTTCCGGCTGCGACCGCACTGTATACGTTCATGCCGAATCCCAGCCCAACAACCGAATACTGGAGCAGGCGTCCTGTAATCTTATATTTCTTAAATGCATCTGGGAACGGGATGCCCGTCACCTGGGCAAGTATGATCCCCATCAGGAGTGCGATCGGTGCAGAGATAAGCGGAGTCAGGCAGAGTGCTGCCGCTGCAGCGAATATGAACTTCCGCGCTGGATCAGGCAGACTGAGAGCGCTGATGCGATCCCTGGAAGGAGATGGTGCGGAAGACATGAAATATTGTATTGGTAAAATCGATGTTGTTTATTTATTGGAGGGTGCCATCAGCGCCTCATAATCCTTAATGGCGTGTCCAAGTATTTTTTTTGCGAGACGCGCTCCCTGAAACTCCTCGATCTTTACAACCTTCTCTTCCAATTTCTTATACTCTTCGAAGAAGTGGCGCATTTCATTCATGAAATGGGGAGGCAGCTCGCTGATATCGTTTATATAGTTGACACTCATATCGTGAGCGCAAACTGCGATCAACTTGTCGTCCGCTTCTCCCTGGTCCAGCATCCGCATTACTCCGATGATCTTGGCCTCTACAAGACAGAGGGGCTGCATATCTATCTGAGAGAGCACCAATATGTCCAGCGGATCATGATCGTCGCAATATGTCCGGGGAATAAAGCCATAATTGGCTGGATAATAAACGGAAGAATAAAGAACGCGGTCAAGTTTTAGCATGCCAGTTTCCTTGTCAAGCTCGTATTTCGCTCGCGAACCTTTAGGTATTTCTATAATAGCATTGACGACATCGGGTACCTTGCTGCCATAGCTTACCGAATGCCAGGGATTGAAGTTCATGGGGCGCAAAGATAAACCCTTGAACGGTTGGGAGGGGAATGGTCTGCATGCTCGTTTCATCTGACTCAGGTGTTTTGGTTTTCTGTCTAAATGGCAGAAAGGGGCATCTGAATCGATGGCCGGATCGTGCTGAACCAGTATGTACGCTAGGATCGTAATTCCGGTGTTTTCCGGTGCTCGGGAGGGCGATGATTCAGACTGAAAGTTTTATTAAAGACCAAAATCTCTCAGTTTGCGGCAAACACAATAAATCCGCCGGTAGCATGGTTTTTATCTCTGCTTTAATTTTCCCGTCGACGATTTGTATTTGCGGAGCAGACCAATATCTTTGCTCCCTTCACAAACGCTTTACACAGCACGTCATTTAGCAAACAAAATTTAAACAAAACAAACCACCAAAAGCGAACCATTATGGCAGACGTAAAAACGACAACCGCACGCCCTTCAACGCCACAGGGCGGGAACCGCGCCGGCAAGCCGAAAAACGCAAATAATTTCATTATAAATGTACTTGTGGTAGTTGCGTGTCTAGTATTAGCGCATTTGATCTATTATTTTGTACTCGGCAGTCCTTCAAACTTCTCCGACGGTGCTACCAAGCACGTTCCGAAGCCAGGCAATATCATGGGTACGATGTACTCAGGCGGTTGGGTGGTACCGATCCTGATGAGCACCCTGCTCGTTCTGCTTTCGTTCGTAATTGAGCGTGCGATCACCATTTTCAAGGCTCGTGGTAAGGGTCAGACCGGCGAATTCGTTCGCAAGGTTCAGTACCAGCTTGCCAACAAGAACATTGATGCAGCCATCGCTGAGTGCGACAAGCAAAGTGGTTCAGTAGGCAATGTAATGCGCAGCGGTCTGGTTAAGTATCGCGAAATGATCAACAATACGGAGCTGGATACAGATCAGAAGGTTCTTTCTATCCAGAAGGAAATCGAAGAGGCTACAGCCCTGGAGCTGCCAATGCTGGAAAAGAACCTGGTATTCCTTTCTACTATCGCTTCGTGTGCAACCCTTCTTGGTCTGTTTGGTACGGTATTGGGTATGATTCGCTCGTTTGCTGCGATGGCCACTTCCGGTGGTGGTGCTGATGCAACGGCTCTGGCTGCTGGTATCTCTGAGGCCCTTATCAACACGGCTCTTGGTATCGGTACTTCATTTATCTCCATCATCGCCTACAACTTCTATACTACCATTATTGATGGTATCACGTTCGGTATTGACGAAAGCGGCTTCACTCTGACACAAAGCTTTGCGGCTACTTACAAGTAAGCAACTACTGGTTTTGACAACCAGCTATTTGTGGAAATAAACGCCTCGTGCGTCTTGTAGTATTAACGAACGTAAAAACAGACTATGCCTAAAGTAAAAATGGCGCGGAAGAGCACCAACATCGACATGACGGCGATGTGCGATGTGGCATTCCTGCTCCTCACCTTTTTCATGCTTGCTACCAAGTTCAAGAAGGATGAGCCGGTGATGGTGACCACGCCCTCTTCTATTTCGCAAATCAGGATACCCGATACTTCGATCATGCTGATCACGGTGGATGCTAAGAACCGGGTGTTCTTTTCCATTGATCGTAAGAATGTTAGCGAGCGTGGCGGTGCAGAAGCCCGGAAGGGTCTGATCCAGGACATGAACGAGTATAAGAAGCTCGGCTTGTCCGGTGAGGAGATGACAAACTTTCAGAACGGTGCATCCGTTGGTCAGACTCTGAACAATCTGAAGCAATATCTGGGAGCGGATGCTGCCACACAGCATCAGATGGACAATATGACTCCGGGAATTCCGATAGATACTTCTGCGGACAATCCGAATAATGAGCTGGCGCAATGGATACGCGTAGCACGCAACAATAATCCGTATCTGCGGATCTGTATAAAGGGAGACGCCAACACCAAGTATCCGGCTATTGATAAGATCATCTCCACGCTGGGCAGCATGAAAATATTCCGCTTCAATCTTATCACAGATCTGGAGCAGATACCTCCGGGAACTGCTGCCTTCAAGGAGTCACAGAGTCCAAAGAAGAGCTAAGGAATCAGCCAATTGAATAACATCATTAACTAATCAACTAAAGATAAAGTACCATGGCTGAAATGGATACCTCGAGCGGGGGGCACCATAAAAAGGGCCCCGGCGTCAAGAAAGGTAAAAAACTGTCCACTCGAATTGATCTCACCCCAATGGTGGATCTCGGCTTCCTGTTGATCACGTTCTTTATGTACACCACGACTCTTGCTAAACCCAAGACGATGGAGATCAACATGCCGTACAAGGACCCTAAGATGCAGGAGAAGGATCAGAGCAAGGTCAAGGAAAGCACTGCACTTACAATTTTGTTGAGTAAGAATCATCAGATCTACACCTACGAAGGCATTGGTAGCGACCCTACCAAGCCACCTGAGCTGAAGCCCTTCAACATTTCAAAGGGTACAAAAGCACTCCGTGATGCGATCATAGACAAGCAGCAGAAAGTGCAAGGCCTGGTGCAGAGCGGCGTTCTCGGCCCGACCGACCGGATTGTTGTCCTCATCAAACCGGACACTACCAGCACTTATAAGGATATGGTGGATGTATTTGATGAGATGACCATCAATGATGTAAAGGTGTATGCGAAGGTTGATATCACTGACCAGGACAGGGAGTTTATCAGACTGACCGAGCAGGCCAATAGCGGCAATGCTCCGGCAGAACCAGCAGCTCCGGCGGGTAAATAATTATGGAAATGCGGTTTTCCCGCATCTTGCTTAAACAACGATCATCCACTATGGACATCAGTAAAATATTAAAAAGCGACTACCTCGACATCCTGTTCGAGGGGCGCAATAAAACATATGGCGGTTACGAGCTGCGGAAGAAATATCCGGAGCGCATGCGCAATGCAACAGTTATCCTGCTTGGAATTATTCTTCTCCTTGTTGCCTATCCGGCGATTTCAGGATTTCTGCATAAGCTTGAGAAGAAGCCACCTATCTCGATAAAGGAAGTAACGCTTGCTGAGCCGCCTCCAATTGACAAGACAAAGCCACCGCCACCGCCACCACCACCGGCACCGCCACCACCGGTAAAGCCAACGGTCAAGTTTACGCCTCCTGTTATCAAGAAGGATGAAGAGGTGAAGGAAGAGGAAAAGCCGACTCCACCGCCGGATGAAAAAGTTGCCGTAGGTCTTACAACTCAGGCGGGTGACCCGAATGGTATTGATCCGGGTTTGATGGACAAGCCAGGCAACGGACAGGTAGAAGCGCCTGCTCCGCCTCAGATCTTTAAGTTCGTGGAACAGATGCCAGCCTTCAACGGTGACCTGCAGGTTTATCTACGTGATCACCTTCGCTATCCGGACGATGCCCGTGAAAGCGGCGCTGAAGGTCGCTCCATCATCCAGTTCGTAGTTAACGAAGATGGAAGCATTTCAGGCGTTGAGGTTGTGCGCAGCGCAGGCTCCTCTTCTTTGGATGCGGAGGCCAAGCGCGTTGTTTCCGGTATGCCGCACTGGAAGCCGGGTAAGCAGCAGGGTAAAGCAGTGAAGGTGTACTTCACGCTTCCTGTAACCTTTAAGCTTGACTAACGACATTGGAATTATTGAAGAGTCGCTTCATCACGAAGCGACTTTTTTTTTGAGCTTGTTCAACTTTCATTTTGGCAAGCCCTTCACACAAAACCTTAGGTCAGCCATTATTTTTGTCGCCACATCTTACACATGAATCGTACCCCGACCATTCTCAGCGGCCTCGCTTTACTTGGCGTTATTGTTCTGTTCATTCTGCACTTCAGCAGCGGTCACCAAAAGACCAGCTCAGGCAGTAGCAGCAATGTTTCCGGACCGCGTGAAAATATCCGCATAGCCTATGTGGACATCGACAGTTTTGAGGCGCACTACGAGAGTCTCAAGGCAAAAAAGAGTGAATTCAAGGCGCAGCAGGAATCTATGGAAAATGAGCTTCAGCGTTCCGCTCAGCAAATGCAGAGCGACTATGCAGACCTCCAAAGAAAATCCAGAGCAGGCACCCTCAGCCAGGCAGAGGGCGAAGCGGCTCAAAGAAGGCTATCTCAGATGCAGGAAAGCCTTGAAACCCGTCGTCAGTCTATGAGCGCTCAGTTCCAGGAAAAGCTGGAAACGTTCAACAAGGACCTGCATAAGCAGATGGATGAATTCTTAGCTGACTACACCAAGGACAAGCACTTTGACTACGTACTGTCATTTACAGACAGCAATCCGCTGATACTATATGCGGACAAAAGCCTGAACATAACAGAGGATGTTATTAAGGGCATGAATGCGAAGGCGGGAAAAGTGAGCTCAAAAGACACTGCCAAAGGCAAATAGCGTTATCTTGACGCCCGGTCTGCCAGTGTGGTCCTCAGGACTGCGCTGGCGGCATATCCGCAAAAAGATCTGGCATTGGAAACCTCAACACAACATTATCATCGATCGCTTCGACTGGTCGATGGAGCGCTGCTCGTAATCGGGTCGATGATTGGCTCGGGCATCTTCATCGTCTCCGCAGATATTTCCCGTACGCTCGGCTCAGCCGGCTGGCTGATTGTCGTTTGGATTCTTACCGGCGTTCTGACTCTCGCTGCAGCGCTTTCTTATGGGGAGTTGAGTGGCATGTTTCCAAAGGCCGGAGGTCAGTATGTATATCTCAGGGAAGCCTATGGTGAGAAATGGGGATTTCTTTACGGCTGGGCGTTCTTTGCCGTCGTACAAACCGGAACGATAGCTGCCGTAGGAGTTGCATTTGCAAAATTCCTCGGTTACCTCGCCCCGGATCTTGGCGAGGGCAATGTCCTTTGGTCTCTTACCAATTCGGCTGGCGCAACTGTCTTTTCGCTCAAGGCCTCACAATTTGTGGGCATAGCGATCATCGTACTTCTTACTGCAATAAATAGCCGCGGCGTAGAAGGAGGAAAATGGATTGGCGCCATCTTCACTTCGGCCAAGATACTGGCAATGGCTGCTCTCATATTTGCCGGCTTTCTTATGGTAAAGGACGGTGGAGCGATCTGGAACATGAACTGGAGTGATGCCTGGGCTGCAAAGAAGATCGCCATCACCACACAGGGAGCGATAACGCATGAGTCATTGAATGCCGGACCGTTGGTACTCGCTATTTGTGCAGCTATGGTCGGTTCGATATTTTCCTCGGATGCCTGGAATAATGTGACGTTTATCGCAGGCGAGATAAAGCGGCCGGAACGTAACATTGGGCTTTCCCTTTTCATCGGTACTCTGGTTGTTACGATCCTGTATGTGTGCATGAACCTAATGTACCTGAATGTCCTCTCCATGCATGACATAGCTTTTGCCAAGGATGACCGTGTGGCTCTCGCCGCTTCAATAAGTTTATTCGGCGACCTTGGGACTAAGTTCATTGCCATACTCGTCATGGTGAGCACATTCGGATGTAACAATGGTCTGATCCTATCTGGAGCGCGAGTGTACAGCACCATGGCTCGTGACGGACTCTTTATCCCCGCAGCTGGCCAGCTTAATAAAAAGGGCGTCCCTGCAGTAGCTCTGTGGATGCAGTGCATATGGGCTTCCGTACTTTGCCTGAGCGGCAAGTATGGTGATCTGCTGGACTATATCGTGTTTGTGGTGCTCATTTTCTACATCCTGACCATAGGAGGCATTTTTATTCTAAGAAGGAAATATCCCGATATGCCAAGGCCCTACAAGGCGTTTGGTTATCCGGTAGTTCCCGTACTGTACATTGCCCTTGCCTCCTTTATATGTATCGTCCTGCTCATTGTAAAGCCTGAGGCTTCCCTGATTGGCCTGGGTATCGTGGCACTCGGTTTCCCGATCTACTCGATCGTTAGAGCATCCCGGTCAAAGCGGCAAACCCTCCAGTAGAAAGGATTTTTGCCAGCGATGCCCTCCGGAATCGTCCAGCTGTGCAATACTAGTTATTGCTTTTTGAATGTCACACTGTAGCAGAACTTAGCCATCTTTGCGGCCTTGCAGGAACCCATTGTGATCTGACCATGCCCACTTTACACCAGCTTTTTTCCCAAATGAGCGATCTGCATGTCGCGATTGTCGGCGACGTCATGCTCGACAATTACTGGTGGGGTGAGGTGGATAGGATTTCGCCTGAAGCGCCGGTACCGATAGTATCTCTTCAGAAGCGCGAAAGTCGCCTCGGAGGCGCCGCGAATGTTGCCCTTAACTGCAGGGCGCTGGGCGCAAAAGTGACTTTGTGTACAGTTATAGGAGAGGACGGGGAAGGCGACAACCTACTGAGGCTTGCAGGTGAGGCGGGGATCAGCACAGATAGCATTTTGCGCAGCAAGCACAGAGCCACCACCACCAAGACGCGAGTTATTGCGCGTCACCAGCAAATGCTGCGTCTCGATGATGAACTTGTCGATGATCTCCGCATTGACGAGGAGCATCCTTTCATTGATATGGTACTGCGGTTTCTCCAGAGGGAAAAGCCGCAGGTGCTGATCTTTGAAGACTATAATAAGGGCGTTCTAAAGCCGAACGTGATCCACCGCATAACGGCGCATTGCCGCGAAATAGGTATAGTCACCGCTGTAGACCCAAAGAAGAAGAATTTCCTCGCTTACCAGGATGTAGACATCTTTAAACCAAATCTGAAAGAGGTTCGCGAAGGTTTGAATATTTCCCTTGAATCCGGATCCTGGGACCTGGAAGAAGTACATAGGCTATTGCATGAAAAGCTAAATCACCGACTCACGTTTATTACCCTTTCCGAGCATGGTGTATTCGCTCAGGAGGAAGGGCATGCAGGTCTGACGATTCCGTCGCATCTGAGGAACATAGCCGACGTCAGCGGCGCGGGGGATACGGTTATTGCGACAGCTGCCATGGTTTATGCCCTTAGCAAGGATGCCCGCCTGATGGCAGAAATAAGCAACATCGCCGGCGGCCTGGTTTGCGAAGAGGTTGGAGTAGTTCCAATCCGGAAAGATCTGCTACTTACCGAATCGGAGCGCCTGCTTACCGGCGATGAAGGAACGGTCATGGAGAGCAGACACTAAATAGCTTCTGTTTTGTTTTCGACATTGGACAAGCCGCCAGGTAACTATCGAAACACCTTGGTTATGATACCCATGCGATCACAAGAAAGTTTTCCTAACAAGTAGTATTCTGATCCATGCTTTGATCTAAACAGGTTGAGTGAGCCATGCTCACTGCATGTCCGAAATTCCGGACGATTATCAAGTACTATTTCATCCTCTTCCCGATATGTCAGGGAAACAGACTTGTCACTTGAGTTCAAGATGATCTGTCCACTTATTCTATAGCTAAGTGAAGACTTACGTCCCGCAACAAAAAATACAGTAGCACCCTTGCCTGTATAGTTTCCGCTTGAGTCAAAACGAAGATCATACAGATGCTGTGCGAAGCTGTCTATACCTTCCGACTTTCCACTGCAGATCCAATGACGTTGGAGCGCCTGGATTACCGTTTGTGCGCGAACATTTCCTGAAATTAGAGACAGCAAAAGCAATACAGCTACGCGTATCACGAAATACGATTGTAGCTGTAAATAAAGTTAATTTCAAATAGATAGTCGCGTAGCTAATCTAATAACTGGCGCTTGAGCCCGCATAAGCAGGTAGACCATTTGTCTAATTAATGAGTTCTCTTTCCTGCAAACCTCCTTCCGTTTCGATGTCCGCCTCCGCGTTTCTGCGCGGGTGGCGAAGCAGGACGAAGTGCAGCATTGAGCTCAATGTGGTAGGGGTGCTCTGTCACTGAAGGGATTTGTTTCCCGATGAGCTTTTGGATGTCCTTGAGAAATGGCAATTCTTCATGATCGCAGAATGCGATTGCCTTGCCGCTCAGTCCGGCCCGACCTGTCCGGCCGATCCGGTGTACGTAGCTCTCGGGAATATTCGGAAGCTCAAAATTAATCACGTGGCTTAGCTCATCGATATCAATGCCACGCGCCGCAATGTCCGTTGCGATCAGTGTTCGGATCCGTCCTTCCTTGAAATTCTGCAATGCACGCTGGCGCGCATTCTGGCTTTTGTTTCCGTGAATGGCCTCGGCAGTAATACCAACCTTATTAAGATCCTTTACAACCTTATCTGCGCCGTGCTTGGTGCGGGTAAACACCAGTGCATTCCTGATTTCTGCATCCTGGAGCACATGGTGGAGCAACGCTTTCTTGTTACCCTTGTCGACGAAGTAAATGCTCTGCTCAATCGTTTCGGCCGTGGACGACACGGGCGTTACCTCCACCTTTTCCGGTTTGGTAAGAATGGTATTAGCCAACTGCTGTATTTCCGGAGGCATAGTAGCAGAGAATAACAAGGTCTGCCTGTGCTGCGGAATCTTCGCGATGACCTTCTTGACGTCATTGATAAAACCCATGTCGAGCATGCGGTCAGCTTCATCCAGCACAAAAATGCTCAGATGATGCAGATGTATGAAGCGCTGGCTGATCAGATCGAGAAGGCGGCCCGGCGTTGCAATGACAACGTCGACGCCGCGCTGCAATGCCTGGACCTGTGCATGCTGAGAAACACCGCCAAAAATAACGGTATGCCGCAAGCGTAAGTTCTTTCCGTAGGCAGCAAAGCTTTCGCCAATCTGTATTGCGAGTTCCCGTGTTGGAGTCAGGATCAGACATTTGATGTCGCGGCTGGTCTGTCCTTTTGTGGCCAGAAAGGAAAGCTGCTGAAGTATTGGAATTGCAAAGGCAGCAGTTTTGCCTGTGCCTGTCTGAGCGCAACCTATCAGATCGCCGCCCTTTAAAACTATCGGAATAGCTGCTTGCTGAATGGGTGTTGGAATGCTATAGCCCTCGTCGTTTAGGGCATGAAGGATCGGATCTATAAGTCCGAGGTCGTTAAATGTCATATTGAATAGTCGCCTGAAAAGGCTGCCGTAACGGCAATAATGAGAAAGGGCAAAGGTAAGACATTGTTAGCCGGGGACTCAATATGACTCGTTAAACCTATTCCCATGTATTTAGAAACAACTGACGCGGCTGATTGATCAATCAGCCGCGTCAGAATTGTTGTTGTGTTGCGCCTTGAATCAGGCATTGTTAGGTATTATGCACTGGTCAGGACGGCTCTTGCCGGTTTCCGTGAGCGATAGCGTCGGAAGACAATGATTGCCGCAAGTGCCAGAAGAGACAGGGGCCAAATTTCCAGCAGACCAATGAACAATGCTTTGAGCAGTTGCCATCCGTTGTTAATAGCCAGGGATGCCTGCTGACCGAGAGTCGGCTTCATGAGAAAGGCAATATCGGGAATAATCATCTCGTGGATGCGCTGCGGCTGATACAGATCGACAGTCAGAGTAGCATAGGTAACCTGGTCGTTGAGCTGCATGTTTTCGATACGGCGATCGATCCGGGTATTGTTGCGCTCGTCAGTATAGTCTCCGGAGAATACGGCATCTCCGGTCTTGCGTGCCAGGCCGCGGGCGCGTGACGCGGCATCATTTCCGCCCATGGCATCGTTCTTCAGTTTATTGGAGAGGTATCGTAATGTAACGTCGTCCAGGTGCAGATTGCGGCTGTCAACAAATGCAGATTGCGCAGCAATACTCCCCAGCACCGTATCGAGGCTGCTTACGGGAATGCGAAGGTTCAGATGAGCTGTTGTAGTGTAGGATGAGACTTGTTTGAGCGAATCACTCTTATAAGGGAGCGAGCGTACTTCGTCGCTGCTGTTTTCCAGTTTGCTGTCGGAAATTTGTCCACCCACGCTATTGCTTAGCCTCTCAATATTGGTTGTAGCAGTAAATACATCGCTAACCCTGCAGCGCAGATCGGCAGTCTTGATAATCTTGCGGGACGGCGATGAAAGTGACAACGCCTTGCTTTCGTCGCTGGAATTGGCCATTGCCTCCGCAGGAGGAGCCGGGGCTGCAACAGCAAGATCGGCCTTAGATACAGCTTCAGCGGATCGTTCATTCCGACCGCATGATGCAAGTGCGATGCAGAGTATCGCAACAGTAAATTGGAGTAAGACTTTCATGGAAGGTGGTGTTTTAAAATTGATCCGTCTTTCTGAAAAAGGTGACGGCTTTACAGAGATGCTTTGCCGTTAAAAAATCCATAATGCAGAGGTGGCATAGCGTTTGTCCCCTCAGATAACGATCAAATGACCGCAGCAAAGCCTACACCTGTAAAATTTGTAGCAACTTTACGCGTTGATAGTAGTGAGGCATTAGGAATATTGATAATTTAGAGATCTCTCCCGCTTATATGCGCTACATATATTCTGTTTGTTTGTTCCTGTTTGTATTTTTTGGAGCTCACTCCGTTAATGCCACCCATATTTATGGGGCCGATTTCTTCTATGAGTTTGTCAGCGGCAATACGTATCGCATTACCCTGGTTATCTACGGCGATTGCAAAGGGCAGCAGTTTCCAACCCTGAATGGCGCATCTCCCCAAATAACTGTCCTGGAAAGCGGACTTCAGAAATCAACAATCACCCTGAGCCAATCGGGAGCGGGGGTGGAGGTCACACCGGTATGTGCCGCCATGAAGGACAGTACCGTTTGTAAGCTTCCGAGCAGCTCTATTCCGGGTGTTACACGCTATACTTATATCGGCTATTATCAGGTTAATTACACATCCGCTAGCTGGGTGTTCAGATTTGCCGG
>JADMIO010960095.1_pt1 | contig 25477 bp, 33 predicted proteins | sample 8958161 | NCBI WGS metagenome assembly JADMIO01 (sample SAMN16585339, study PRJNA669376) | soil metagenome | isolation source: Crop rotation soil | place: USA: Cullars Rotation, Alabama | collected 2011
ACCGAGAACCCCGCCGTTGTTGCGAAGGATACGCGTGTCAGTACCGGAGCCGATGGTCGTCGTGCCGACCGTGATCGAGGCGGCCGTCGCGGTGATCGTGCAGGACGAGCCGAGCGTGCAAGTCGTGCCGTTGACCGTGGTGGAGGCGTTCGCGAGGTCCGCGTTCGTGACGAGGCCGGTCGCCGTGAACGACCCTGTGACGGTCAGGTTGGCGATGGACGATCCGGACGACAGCACCATCGACCCGGTCCCGCTGACCGAGTTCGAGAGCGTCACGCCGCCGTAGGTCAGCGCGGCTCCGATCGTGGTCGCGCGGTTCAGCGTGATCGCGCCGGTCGACGTCCCACCGATCGTGACGGTGCCGGCGCCGGCCGCGTCGATGGTCAGGTTCTCGTTCGTCCCCGACGTGATGACGGAGAGCGCAAGGCCGCCGGCCGCCGCCGCGCTCTTGATCTTGAGGCCGGTCGCAGCGCTCGTCGTCGACGTGTCGACCTGCAGGGTCGGGTTCGTCGTCCCGCTCGGACCGACGGCGAGCGCGTTCGCGTTCGCGGAGCCGATGGTGGTCTGCGCCGCCGTGACGGACGCGAACAGCGAGCTTCCGACCACCGCGAGAGCGTTGCTCGAGAGCGTGGCTCCGCCGATGGCGACGCCGGTCGTGAACGTGCCGAGAGGACCGACGAACGAGGTCCCGGCGTAGATCGTCCGGAACGCCGCGACCGTCGCCGACGTTCCGATGTCGTAGGTGTTGGTCGTGCCGGCCAGCAACGTCCGGAACGTCTGCGTCGCGAGGAACGAGTTCGCGACCGTGAAGTCGAACGCATAGGTCACCACGCTCGACGGGAACGAGACCGTGAGCGGCGAGGTCGCGGCGAAGCTTCCTGCCGAACTGTCGGTCAGCGGGCCGATCGTGACGCCGGCGATACGCACGAAGAGGCCGGCCGAGGTCGTCCAGAGGTCGCCGTTGGTCGGCGACGACGGCGCGCTCCCTGGCGGCAGGCGAAGCCCGGTCGCCGATGTCGTCGGCGCCGCTGTCACGAGCGGACCGGTCATCGTGCCGCCGGCGATGTTGAGCGGCGTGTAGCCGAGCGAGTCCTGCTTGGCCGCGAAGCAGGCGTTCCACTGCCCGGCGGTCAGCACCGCACCGTTGTGGATGTACTGGCAGCCGGAGTCCGCGAGCGCCGGGATCGAGGCGAGCAGCCACAGCCCGGCCGCGGCGAGAAGCTTCTTCATCATCCGTTGACCCTTACGTTAGCTCTGCATCCGGAGTAGGTACCGGTCACGCCGACGTCGACGAAGCCGCACGGGAACGCGCCGTGGAAGCCCTCGGCGATGTTCGCCTCGACGAAGCACGGGACGTACGACGCGAGGTCGTTGGTCGAGGAGTAAAAGCCGGACTGTGCTGGGGTCGACAGCGAGTCGACGCAGGCTACCAAGTAGGCGCTGCTGCCGGTTTGGTCGCCGTGGAACTGTCCGCCAACGCCGACTCCGACCGATGTATCGCCCCAGTTGAGGAAGGTGACCGTGGCGACGTCGTTGAGGAGTTGCGGCGTCTGCTGCGTGATGCCACCACGCGAGGCCGGCGACGCCGACGCGAGCGAGATCGGTCGCTGGTTGAACCACGAGATGACCGACGCACCCTGCCCCGTGAACAGTTGCGCCGAGGCGTTGGTGCCGACCTTGCCGACGAGGGTGCGCGTGCTGTCCGGCGTCCCGGAGTCGTTGCGGACCTCGACGCCGATGTTGTTCGCGGCCGTATCGGGGATGTGCCCGGATCCGGTGCCCGACCAGAAGTCGAGCACGAGCGTTCCGGACACGTCCGTCAGGTAGACGTTGTAGCCGGTCGAGATCGCGAGCGCCCGCGCGGCGACGCCGTTGACGTAGCAGCTACCGACGTTCGCCGTGATGCCGACGGCGGGGATCTGGCGGGGCACGCCGTTGACCGTGACGGTGTTGCCGTTCTTCGGGACGAGCTTGACCTGCGTCGTGCTGACGTACTGGAAGTAGCATTGCCCGACCGGGTTGAAGAAGTACGAGAACGCCTTCCAGTTGGCGCCGAAGTCGGTCGGGTCGTCGAGGTTGTCGTCGACGAGGCTGACGTAGAAGCGCCCGAGCACGGTCGGATCGGCCACGACCGCGCCGGCCGGGTAGCCGCCGACGTCCGGGTCGTTCGCGAACGCCGAGTCCCACCGCACCGGTCCTCCGGCGGAGAACCAGCGCGCCCATCCGGTGGTCTGAAACGCGAGCCCGTTGACGTCCTGGCCGAACGGTCCGATGCCGCCGGCCGACTGCTGGATGAAGTTGTCCGGCGGGTATCCCGTCTGGAGAGATGCCGCGCCGTCCGTGATGCCGATCTGCGAATCGGTCGGGACCTGCCGCTTGAGCGATCCGGCGTCTACCGCAAACGGGATCGGGAATTTGACGGGGATGTCGACGATCTTCACCGGGTTCTCCCCTTCAGATGACGATCTCGACGTCGACGCTGACGCCGGCTGGTTTCGGGAACAGTCCCGCGAGTTGCACGATCGTCTGCTCGACCGGCGAGAGCGCGAAGTTGAACACGTACGTCATCGACATGTCGAGGTTGTCACGCACATAGCAGTTTCCCCGGCCTGGGAACAGGTTGAGCAGAAGCTGGTTGATCGCCGCGGCCGATCCGTCGGTGATGTTCGTCGCAGCCTTGATCAGCAGCACGGTCCGGTACGCCGTGTCCGAGAGGTCGAAGTTCGACGTCGTCGTCTGCCCGGAGTAGTACGGCGCTTGGTTGAAGCCGGTGAAGTTGACGTCGTCGGCCTCCGCGAACCCCCAGTACTGCGCCTCGACCGGGACGTGAACGGTCCGCGAGAAGCCGAGGATGCGGCCCCAGACGTCGAGCCCGTAGCCTGTCGCCGAGAGGATGTTCCAGATGTCGTCGAAGAACTCGTCGAGGTTGAACGTCTCGTCGAGGTAGGCCCCCATGTTGGTAACGAACATCCCCGTCATGATCGGGCTGTTCGCGTACTGGCTGATGACGGTGACCCAAGGGTCGAACGGCGGGATGTCGCCGATCGGCGATTGCCCGATGACGAACGACCCGATCGCGTTGCTGCCCGGTGCTGGGACCGGCCTTGGATACGGAGGGCCGGTCACGTGTATGTCACCGCTATGTTCTCGGCCGCGATCGTCGGCGCCTGGTTGATGTTGACCTGCGCGGAGTTCTGAGCCGCGACCGCAAGCGTCAGCGTCCTCGACGTGATCGTCTGGCTGCCGGAGAGCGTCCACGTCACGCCGCTGCCGGACTCGATGACGGTCCCGTCGGCGACGCCGGAGCCGATGACCGTCTGCCCGATCGCGACCGTTCCTGAGGAGACCGAGTTGACGGTCAACGTCGCGCCGGCGATCGAGCCGTTGATGACGGCGCTTGAGACGTTCGCGGAGCCAACGAGGAGCGTCCTGATCTGCGCCCACGACCCCAGGAGCGCGACCGGCGCAAAGTACCGGCTCGCCAGCAGAAGGCCGCCGATCTGGGCGCGTGGTCCGCCGTCGTCTCCGGCGAACGCATCGATGATCGCGGTCTGGATGAGTTCGGTCGCGTTCGCCGGGACCAAGTTCGAACTGACGATGTTGACGGCGAAGAGGATCGAGAGCGACGGCGGTCGCTCGAACGTCACGGTGTAAGACGGAAGCGGCGGCAGGTAGCCGGGGCTGTCGTCCTCGACGACCACCGGCGTGTTGCCGTTGTAGTTCGCGCCCGGGTTCTTCTTGCGCCAGATGGCGGTCGCGACGTCGAGGTCGGTGCCGCCGACCGCCGCGACGTAGACCGAATGGGCCGCAAGCGTCGCGCCGAGGATCGTAACCGGCGAGTCGGTGTCGTTCTCCGTCGCGTAGGCGTCGAGGACGCCGTCGACGGCGAGGACCTCGCCGCGGATCGCCTGGATGCCGCCGCGCGAGTTCTTCTCAAGCGAAAGCTGCCGGCGCGTCTCGAACGCCGAGCGGTTCTCCGTGCTGCGGCCGAGCGTCCCGTCGCCCGGGTTGTTGACCGTGTCCCAGCCGGGGATGGCTTGGTAGATCGCGTTGAGCGTGTTCGCCGGGCACGGGATCGGACCAGCGACAGTGCACTCGAACGGGACCGAGACGGTGCCGGCCTCCGGGATCGTCGCGTCCTGCGTCGAGATGTAGACGTTGCCGTCCTCGGCTACGGCGCGCGAGCCTTCCGGGATCACCACGCCTTGGGCGCCGACGCAATCGCAGGTCACCGATGTCGGAACCGCGCCGATGCGGAAGATGTTATAGATACGCGCGATCGCGTCTTGCATCCGGCCGACCGCGAAGGCCGGGTCGGTCTGGTTCGTATAGTACTGGAAGATCGCGTTCGTGTTGACGATGATCGCCGTGATCGTCGTCGCAAGCTGACCCTGCGGGGTGCGCAGGTCGTAGCTCAGCGTCGTCCCGAACGCGGCGTTGATGTCGGCCTGGACGCCGGCGAGGACGTCGGCCGACGACGGGACCTGGAATCCGTTCGGCCCGAACGTGACGCCGGGGACGTTCGTTCCTGGGATGAGAGCCATCAGCCTGTCCCCTGCGGCTTGACGACCTCGAAGTTGGCGACCGAGGCCTCACCGGCCGCGTCCGTGACCTGGACCTGTCCGGCGACACGGCGGTCGTCGAGGGCGGTCAGGAAGCATTTCGCGGAGGCGATCCCCGGCATCGAGAGCGCGGCCGCGACCAACTCCGCCTTCAGCAACGCCGGCGACGGCCGCTGGCCGAGGATGTCCGTCTGGTACGGCACGCCGAGCGTCGTGTCGAAGTAGACCTCGCCGAGGAACGTCTTGATCGCGGACGCCGCGTCCTGCGCGGCCGAGTACGGGTCCGTGCAGATCGCGATGTTGCCTTTCGCGTCGAGCACGAGATCCCAGGTCGAACGATCGAGGAGGAGGCTCGCCATCAGCCGACCGGGGTCCCTGTGCTGCCGCCGCCGGTCGTGACGCCGCCGTGGACGTGGGTGCTCAGGCTGTGGCCGGCGCCCGTGACGGCACCGGTGAACGCGGCGGTCGAATCGCCGGAGACTGCCCCGGTCGCGTGGATCGTCCCGATCACGTTGAGGTTCCCCGTCAGTTCGAACCCGCTCGACTTCATCCTTAACACGTGGCCGAACTTGTCGGTAGCCGTGACGCCGTCGCTGTCCATGACGATGGTGTTGCCGTTCTTGTCGGCGATCTTGATCTTGCCGTCGTCGAACCAGAGGTACTGGTCCGTGACGGAGTTGAGCAGGCCGCCGACGTAGATGCCGTCGGCGAGGTCGAAGGTCCGCCCCGATCCCGGCGGGCTCTCCTTCTTCGCGGTTTTGACGATCGAACTGTCGCGGTTGCAGACCGCGACGTAGCCGATGTCGCCGACCTTCGGGTCGAGGATGATCGAGCCGAACGCGCCCTGGAGCCGGAAGACCGGGATGCCGTAGACCGTCCCGTGCGACTTGACGTTGTTGTTGCCGTCGACCTGCTGGACGAGCGGGAGGACGTCGACCGTGCCTGACGCCGGCGGCGTGCCGTCTCCGGCGTGGATCGCCTTGACCTGGACGAGCCGGTTCGTCTCCATCCGGCGGACCATCTGCTTGACCATGAACGACGTGACGTTGAAGTCGTCGTTCGCGACGAACGGGTCCTGCTGACCGTAGCCGGAGTTGTTGGTCTGCCCGATCATTTGGTCACCGGCTTCGGCCCGAGCGGATTCCAGGCCGCGGCGATCGAGCGCCACTGCCCGCCAGGAGTCTGCGCGTCGAGTTCATGGTCGAGCTTGTTGATCGCCCACCGCGAGTTCGTCGGTGCACGGAAGTTCTGGTTCGCGAGAGACTGCGCGGCGATGACGCCCTGGAGCACGTTGCTCTTGAGCTCGACGAGGGCGCCGAACGAGATCAGCGGGTTGAAGACGCACTTGAAGATGATGCCGCCCTGCGTAAACGCCGGCGCGCCGATCAGCGAGCCGTCGGCTTCGGAGACGGTCGGCACCGTCGTCTGGCTGGTTCGGTAGCTTCCCTCCGGCCAGATCGCGAGCGTGTTGCCGTTGATGACCTCCGCCTTGATGTGGGCCGCCTCGGCGCAGCGCTGGGTCTGCTCGAGCAGGTTGCCGGGGAAGTACGGGCTCTGGAGCGAACCGCTGACGCCGTTGTTCTCGAAGCCGAGGTTTCGCTGGCGGGCGAGCCCGGACATGATGTCGACGACCGACGTCTTGCCTTGGAAGCTCGACGGGTCGGCCGGTGCGATCGCCGACGCGAGTCCGGAGTTCGCGAGGAACGTGAACGGCACGTCCGGCATCGAGTCGTAGTTGGCGTAGCCGTAGAGGATCGTTCCGGAGAAGACGATCGACGGTGTCTTGCCGACGTCGCCGGCGCGGATCGTGACCGTGTTGAGCGGGACGAGGTTGTAGGCGAGGCCGAGCGTCGAGAGTTGGTTCATCGTCGTCGGCGAGAGGCCCCAGATGTTGCAGGTTGCGGTGCTGCCGGACGGGCTTCCTGAGTTCTGGATGCGCACCGACGTCCGCAGGTTGCGGATCGTCTGCGTGTCGGCGCCGGTCGCGACGAAGTTGTTCGGCTGGTTCGTCTGCGAGTTCGATGCCAGCTTGAACGTGACCTCGATGCTGCGTTCGACGAACGCCATCAGGCAGCCTCCGCCGCGGCTTCCGCCGCCGCATCAAGGTCCGCCTGTTCGAGGTAGAGCAGGAGGAACCGGCTCCCGAGCCCGGTGTAGACCGGGTCGTCGGCGTCGGCCGTCTGCGTGTCCCAGAAGATCAGGTCGCCGACGAAACCGAGGTAGGAGTCACGGACGATCCGGTTCGCGTTCTCCGCGAAGACGCCGGCGACGATCAGCGTCTCGCCGACGTAGAGGTCGACGAAGAGCCCGTAGAGTTGCTGGTAGACGTTGATCGTGCACGGCTGCTGCGCAAGCTGCGTCTGCAACGTCTGGTTCGGGACCGCCTGGATCGGAATGACCTGCATCTACGTGAACCCGCTGAATCCCTGTTCGTCGAAGGACGACGTCTGGACGTTGCCGAGCGCCTGCGTCGCTTGGTCGGTCGCGCTGATCGTGTTCAAGAAGCTCAGCGCCGAGCCGAGCAGGTTCGCGAGCGTGTTCGACCGGATCTCCGTGAACCACAGGTCGATGATCAGGATGCCGACGTTCGAGTTGGTCCGCTTGACGATGTCGAAGTGGCTGACGTTGGCGCTCAGGAACGTCCGCTCCGGCGTCACGATCGTGTAGAGCGCGGTCGACGCCGCGACGTGCTCGACCTCGGCGAACAACAGTTGCCGCTCGAGCAGCGTCCCCTTCGACGTGATCCGGACCCGCGTCTCGTACGGAAGCTGGACCTTGTTGTAGCTCTGGAAGCCGCCGCTCTCGAAGATGTAGTCCGGGATGTTCCAGTCCTTGCGGTACTCGAACGTCACGAGCGAGTTCATGTTCGGAAGGACGGGGACGCCGAGCAGGAAGATGCCCCACGTGTCGAGGGCGCCGAACGCGAAGCTCAGCGCGTCCTCGACGAGCAGGTTCAGGATGTTCGACGAGAAGCTCGACAGCGTCGGCACGCCGGGAAGGTCGGGGATGTCTGGCATCGGCGTTACCCCTGGAGAGCCGTGTTCGCGCTCGCGGCCATGTTGCCGCGGCTAAGCTGCGCCATGTCTCTAGCGAAGCCCTGGGCGTCCGTCACGTTCGGAAGCTCGATCTTGCCGATCGTGATGGTCGTCACGCTCGAATCCCCGGAGACCTTCCGGTTGTCGTTCGTGGTCGCTCCGAACCCGGCTCCCCCGTGCTCGACGTGACCGAGGTCCGGTTTCGAGAAGTCCCCGCCGGAGCGCATGTTGTGGCGCGAGAGGAGTTCTCGCCACTCCCCTTCGTGCTCGTTGATCCATTGCCGGAGCGCCGGGTCGATCTTGTCCCGGCCGGTCATGCTGCCCATGTCGATCGCGCGCCCCTTCGCGTGCTCGGACGGGATGTTCGTGCCGAAGATGTTGCGCGGGTTGTACCCGCCGAGTTTGCCGAGCGGCGCGCCGCGGGCCTCAAGTTCGTTGAGGAACGCCAGGAACGAGGGGGCCGATTCCTCCGCGACGGTCACCTTCCGGCCGCCGTTCGTCGTGATCGTGATCAGCCTCGTGCCACCGACGCCGGCAAACGATTTCGCTGCCGGCGGCGGCAGGAAGCCGGCGAACCCCTGCTCGTCGAACGACGACGCCTGCGCATCCGGCTTGGCGCCGAAGAACCGCATGAAGTTGTTGTAGAGCCGTCCGGGAGGGGCCGACGGCTTGAGCCTCTGGTCGATCTCCGCCTGCTTGCGCTTTTGCTCCTCGTTGATCTTGTCGACCCGATCCTTCATCGGCTGCGGGACCTCGCCGCCGCTGAGCTTCTGCATCCCGAACGACAGCACGTCGAGGAACTTCTCCATCGCCGGCGACGACCAGTTGAGGATCGCGCGACCGATGTTGACCGCGGTCGTTTCCGCGCGGGCCCACGCGCTCGCAAGCCGCTCCGCCTGCTCGGCGTTCTCGGTCGAGACGACCGTGAGCGTACGCATCTCCGAGACCATCTGCCGGAGGTTGTCGGGTCCCTTGAGGAGGAGGTTGATCGTCTCCTGGTTCATGCCGGGGATCATCGAGAGCATCGCCGCGGAGCGCCCCTTGTTCTCCGGGTTCATCTTCTCCATGGCCTCGGACATCTCGACGAACAGGTCCGTCGTCGTCTTGATGTTGCCCTGCTCGTCCTTGAGCGAGAGCCCCATCGCGTTGAGGACCGGCAGGAACGAGCCCTGCCCGGTCAGCATGAAGCGGTTGATCTCCTGGTTGAACCCGTTGAGCGCGCCCGTGATGCTTTCCGCGCTTCCGCCGGCGAGCCGGGCCGTGTTCTGCCACGCGGAGAGTTCGTGCGCCGAAAGGTTGAGGATGCGAGACATCCGCGAGGTCGCCGCGTCGAGGGTCGTGATGTTCTGGATGAACTCCTTGATGCTGGCTCCACCGAACAACAGGCCGGCGAAGCCGAGCGCCTCGCGCTTGATGCGACCGAAGTACTCCGAGAACTTCGCGCCCTGCGCCTCGACCTCTTTGCCGCCGGCGAGCGCCTGCGCCTGGAGGCGGCGCATCGCCTCCATCGCCTCCTTCTGACCCTGCGTGAACTTCGAGGGGTCGAGGCCGAACTCGACGACCAAGGAATCGATGACCGTCGGCATCAGCGGGTTTCCTTCTCGCGGAGTTTTTCCATCACACGCCTGTTGTGGCGGTCGATGCGGAGGATCTCGACGATGTCGTGCAGGTCCTCAAGGCTCAGCACGGTTTGAAGATCGGCCATCGAAGCCTTCCCGCTGGAGACGACCATCCCGACGAGCGGCGAGACGTTGACGTACTCGATCAGCTTTCCGTCGAGGTCGATGTCTCCGAACTCGCCGCCGAGAGTAAGCTCGACAGCGCGTCGGCCGGCGAAAAACCCGTGTGGAGCCTGAGGACCTCCGACCTCAGCCACAGCCGCGTCTTTACCTCCTCGATGTCGTCATCGCTGAACAGCTTCGTTGCGATCTCCGGATGGTTCGGATCGCGGACACGCTGCACGCACGTCAGCAGTTCGTCGAGGAGCGGGATCAGCACGTCCGCATCGATGGAGCCACGAAGCCAGATGTTGATCGTCAGCTTGGCGATGCCGATCATGCCGAGCGTGCGGACGTTGTCCGGTATCCGCTCCTCCGAGTTCTGGAGCAGCGTGAACATCCGGAGCGCCCAGCGTTCAGCGGCCGCGGCCGGGTGCTCGGTGATGAGGTACATCTTGCCGGCGTCGCGCCCGCCCCAGGATTCGGGGATGGTGACGAGCCGCGTCTTGCGACCGCTCATATCGAGAAGCCTCCCGAGCTTTTTAGACCGGCGCCGGGACGACCTTCTCCCAGGTGATCTCGTAGATGCGAGGTCGCAGCGTCTTCTGTATCTGCGCGAGCGGCTTGTAGCCCGTCAGGAAGCCCTTCGTCATGTTCGACTTCCTGCCGATCGCCGGAAGGATGATGAGCCCGGTCGCGGCGAAGTTCGTCTTCGCTCCCTGGTTCTGAATCCACCACGTGTCGAAGAAGTCGTTCGACGGCGAGTCGGCCTGAAGGACGATGGTCTGCGGGACCTGCATAAACACGAAGGCCCCGGAGAGCACGCCGTCGACGCCCATGATGACCTCGGCGGAGCGGATCGACGGGATGTCGGAGACGTCGTCGGCCGAGAACCCCTGCAACGTCTGCGGCGTCGTGAGGATGGTCTCGACCGCGAGCGTGATGACCGCATCAGCGGCCGTGATGTTACCCATGCGACGTCTCCTAGATCAGCGCGACGCTGCTGATGTTGAGGGCCTGGATCGAACCGTTGTCGAGGTACCAGAACGTGATCGGCGGGCTCGTGCGCGCCGCCCGGATCGCAGGCGTCGCCGGCTTGACCTGGAGGTAGTAGCCGAGCGACTCGATGTTCTTCGCGATCGAGGTCCGAGCCGACGCGTTGACCTGCGCGGCCTGGGCTGCGGTCAGCGGCCCCGGGCCGAACGCTCCGAACTCGAGCGCCTGCTGGATGGTGTCGGCGAGCGCCGCCTCGATCATCGAGTAGCCGGTCACGTCGTAGGGGATCGACTTCGAGTTCTGGACCAGCGTCAGTTCGTCGATCTGGAAGCTGTTGTTGAGCCAGATCTGGTTGATGTAGCCGTCGAACCACTTCCACGGGCCGGTCACGAACCCGCGCTGGAGCCAGATGAAGTTCTCCGCGGCCGCGCCGTACGCGCCGTAGAAGTTGTAGCCGTTGCCGCGCGAACTCGACTGCGGGCTGCCGCCGAGGTTGTTGGCGATGGTCGACGACACGACGGTGCCGTCGATGCCCGACTGCCCCTTGCCGGCGAACGTGATGCGGCCGCGCGCCTGCGTGAAGTCGATGGACGCCGCGGTGCCGCAGACGAAGGCCGCCAGTTCGACCGCGGCCGTCAGATCCCAGCCGTTCGCAGGGTCGCCGTCGAGGAGGAACGTGCCGGAGTCGTTGTTGTTTGCGAGGATGTAGCCGAGGCTCGATGTCGCAGGCAGCGTCGTGGTCGGCGTCACGTCGAGGTCCCAGCAGACGTAGCCGAACCGGTTGCCGCCGAGCGCCGTGTTCTTCCACTCCGCGAACGCCTGCTTGAAGTCGTTTCCGGATTCGTCGGGGTCGAACGTTGTCATGTACGTGACCCAGTCCGAGTTGACCGCGATGATGCCGTTCATGAAGGCGCCGACGGTCCCGGTGGTGATGGCGTCCGCGCCCTGCGAGAGGACCGCGCCGGTCGCCGCCGTCAGGAGCAGGCTCGTCGCCAGCGCGCCGGAGGCGTAGCCGATGCTCGAATCATCGCCGACGCTGCCGGACGACACGACGAAGGCGCCGGAGACGCTGTCGTAGGCGACGCCCGGAGTGCCGGCCGTCATCGGCGCGCTGATCGCCGTCTGCGACGGGCTGACCGTGTACGTGCCGGTCCCGCCCGTGCCGCTGCCGAGCGCGCTGATGTAGGTCCCGTCCGTGACGCCGGTCCCGTCGATGAGTTGGCCGACCGCGAGCGTGCCGGACGCGACCGAGGATACGGTCAGGGTGGTGCCGGAGATCGAGCCGGTGAAGGACGCGGCCTCAGCGCCCTCGATGTTGAGCGCGTCGGAGATGATCTGGCCCGCGTTCGAGAAGCTCGTCGCCGCGGCGAGGTCGACGTTGCCCGACTTCACCACGCCGTCGATGGTGACCGAGAACGCGCCGCTGTAGCTTTGCAGGGTGGCGAGGCTGATCGCGGAGATGTCGCCGCCGCGAAGGTAGGCCGCGACGTCGTCGAACGGGTACTGCGCGAAGAGCAACGCCTCCGGGAGCTTGTTCGCGCCGATGAAGCCCGCGAAATACTTCGTCGCCGCGTCCGCCTCGATCGTGTCCGGCCCGAAGAAGTCCTCGACCGACGGCGCGTCCGCGAAACTGAGGACCTGCCCGATCGGCGGGCGGGTGTTGTTGGTCAGCATCAGGGCGATGACGTCGAGGGAGGAGCCGCCTACGCCGAGGACGCTCGGAACGACTGCGACGATTTCACTGGCGGGAATCGTGGTCATAGAGGCTCCCCTGCTTCCGAGCCTCGGCTTTTAACACGCGCACCCGCCTGTGTCACGAAGGCGGGTAGGCAACGTCCACGCTGACGATCTCGACGTCGATGGAGTCGGCGTACTGTGCCGGGACACTGACCGTCTGATTGACCTGCAGCATCGCCTCGACGACCCATCGCCACTCGTACTGCTGCTCGCCGTTCAGGAACGGCATCAGCCGCGGGTCGTCCGCGTAGAGCGGGGCCGCGACCGGCGGGTCCTGCTCGGCGAACTTCTGCGTCCCGTACGCGTCGCGCAGCAGCGTCGAGACGGTCTGCGCCATGTTGCCGGCCGCGCCGCCCGCGCCGCTGTGGAAATCAAGTTGGATGCAGACCTGCGCCGCCTGCGTGATCGACTTCGCCCCGCTCGCGAGCGTCTCGCTTCCGATCGTCTGGGCGTTGTTGACGACGTAGGTCCCGGTTCCGCCGAGGCCGGTGCCTTGGTCGGTGATCCTGGTCGACGGCGCGACGCCGCTCCCGAACACGGTTGCCTCGACCGAGATGGTCCCGAACTCGACGTGCGTGACCGTCAGCGTCGTGCCCGAGATCGAACCGGTGAACTTGACGTCCTCCGCGTCGTCGACGTTGGTCGAAAGCCGGAGGAAGCTCGTCGGCGTCATGATGACGTAGTCGGTCCCCTCCGGCTCCGGCACGCGGTTGATCTGAGCCTCGATCACCTCGACGCCCGTCGGAAGGACGTCGAGGAGGAAGAGCCGCATCGCCTCGACCGCGTCGTCCTGGCCCGGGAAGATGCTCACGGCGTCAGCCTCCGTCCTGGAGCGTGATCGCGGCGCAGACCCAGTCCGGGAACTGCTCCAAGACCATCGCCACGAGCCACGTCCCGGGGTGCCGCGACGTCGGCGGCAGGATGATCAGGTCGCCGCCCTTGCGCTCGACCCGGACGAGCCCGTCGACTTGGCCGTTGAGGTAGATCTTCCAGCGCGTCCCCTGGAGGTTGAGCCCGTCCATCTGCTGGATGTCCCGCCACGTGACCGGCTGGACCTGCCCGCTCGCGAGCAGGATCGTCGTCATCGGCCCCTCGGCGACATCCTGCTCTGGTGTGACGGAGTAGGTCCCGGCTGCCCCGGAGCCGCTCAGGGGCGCGATGATCTTGGTCCCGGCGGCTACCCCCGTGCCCTGGACCGTTTGGCCTGCCCGGAGCGTCCCCTGGGCTACGGCGGACACCGTCAAAACCGACCCAGCGATCGAGCCGGTGAGCGCCCCTGGCGTCTCGAAGGTCGGCGCCCGGACGCCGGCGCGCCCCGGCTCGGCCGGTCCGGAACTGATCCGGACCTCGACGATGGTCGCCGGGTTCACCGCCGAGATCGCGGGCGAGACGATGCCGTGAAGGTTCATCCGCGGCAGGATACAGAGCCGGAGGCGGCCGCGCTAGGAGGCGCGGCGGAACGGCGGCTGGTCGGACAGGTCGAGGCCGATCCGCGCGAGCGCCTGTCCGATGCAGGCCTCCGGCGGGAGCTTCGCCTTGAACTTCGCGAACTGGTCGGCGTGGACCTGCTTCCACATCGAGCGGACCAGGACCGCGTCGTTGAAGAACGATTCCATCGTCGACGAGAACCGAACGATCTCGTCCCACGGTTTCGAGAGCAGGTGCGGCTCGGCGATGACCGGACGGCCCAGGCAGAGCGCGGTGTTGCAGCGCGAGGACGAGACGAGCCCCATCTCGTCGAACTTCCGGATCTGGACGATGACGCGCGCCCGGCGCATCTCGCGGTCGCGGTCGGCCTGCGTGCCGAAGTCCGACATGATCTTGACCGCCTTCTCCGTCCCGATCTTCCTCGCCAGTTGCTTGAGGATCTTCAGGCGCCGGCTCGACATCGTCCCGTAGAACCCGAAGTCGAAGTCCGGGACGACGCCGTCGTCGCGGCGGACGAGGTCACGCGCGTACCCGAGTTCGCAATAGGCCGCCGGTGCGAACTGCGAATACCAGTCGACGACGTGCTGGCCCGGAACGAGGCAGACGATCCCCTCGATGTAGGGCGCGCAGGTCGGGAAGGTCTTCTGGCGCATGACCATCTCCGGCTGCGTGCCGTGGTTGAAGCCCTTCGGCGTCGGCTCCTCGGTCGCGAGCACGATGAAGCGCGCGCCGTTGGCGTGGCCCTCCGCCATCGCCGCGATGACCGCCGGCGTGAAGCCCTCGACGATGACGTTGATGCCGGTCTCCCGGGCGAGGAACCTGTCGTTCGCAGGCCACCACTCGGCCTTGTGACCGAGCGCGCGGAGTTGCGCGCTGATGATCCCGATCGGGTCCTCGAGCGATCGTTGCCCGAGGAGCGAATGGTTCAGCATGTTGAACAGGAACTGCACGGTTCAACCTGCCGCGAGCACGGTCGGCTCGGCGAGGATCTTCCGCTTGAGCCGGTAGCGCGTCATGTCGCGGACGTGACTGAGCGTCTCGGCCCCGAACTTCGCCTGCACCATGTTGAGGTAGCGCTGGTTCGTGAAGTAGGCCGTGAACGCCTCGTCGCGGAAGCGCAGGACGGCCGCGGCGTCGACGTGCTTCGTGTCCATCGGCCGGCAGTCGTCGTTGTGCTGGCTGTAGCCGCGCCATGACGACGGCAGCGTCGCTCCCGACTTGACCGCATCGGCGTAGAGGGGGGAGCCCGGGTAGGCCATCGCCGAGTAGAAGTTCGCGAACTCGGTGTTCAATTCGAGCGCGAGGTCGAGCGTCGCCTCCATCGACTCCTGATCGTCATCGGGCAACCCGAAGATGTAGTTCCCGATCACGTTGATGTCGGCCGCCTGGATCGCGCGGACGACGCCGGCGATGTCGTCGTTGCGCATCCGCTTCATCGCCCCGTCGCGGACGTAGGCGCTTCCCGATTCGATCCCGAGCGCGAGCCACCGGACACCGGCGCGCCGCAGCAGCGGTAGGTGGCCGGCCTTGACCGTGTCGACCCGCGCGTAGGCCCAGATGTTCAGGTTCTCCATGCGCGACCGGACGAGGCCCTCCGCGATCGCCGTGTAGTGGTCCTCGTTGAGCACGAACATCTCGTCGACGATCTTGAAGGTCCGGACCCCGAACCGGCTGTAGAGGTCGAAGACCTCGGCGACGACCTTCGCCGGGTCCCGCATCCGGTACCGGTTGCTCTGGAACGGCGCGTTGATGCAGCAGAACGAGCACCGGTACGGGCATCCTAGCGTCGTGTAGATCGACGCGTACGGCTGACGCCGGCCGAGATCGCCGAAGCACTGCCAGTTGTGAGCCCGGTAGCGGTCCATCGGCAGAAGGTCCCACGCGCCGTCGCCGAACTTGTCGAGGTCGAGGAGCGGCGCCGCCGGGTTGACGATGATCTGGCCCTCATCTCCGCGCCAGACGAGGCCCGGGCACATCTGGTTGGCGATCTTGCCGTCTCGCTCGAGCAGCCATTCGATCGTAACCGGCCCTTCGCCGACGCACGCGAAGTCGACCGCCTCCTCGGCGAGCGTCCGCTTCGGAAGCGCGGAGACGTGGCCGCCGACCATGATGATCGTCAGCGTCGCGTCGAGGTTCTTGATCGCCTTCGCCGTGAGCCCCGCGCCGTGCATCTGCTGGGTCGAGGCCGACGGCTGGTGCCCGAAGACCGCAAGGCACGTCAGGCGTGGCCGCAACTCCTTGACGAGGAACGCGACCTGCGCGGGGTCGAGCCGAAGCGCCTCCGCATCGATGATCTTGACCGAGAAGCCCCGGCCGCGGATGTAGCTCGCGATCAGGCGGCTCCACAGCGGCGGTTCGACCGCGATCAGATCATCGCCGAGGTTGCCGTAAATCGCATGACCACCGACGATCCCGTGCGCTGCGCCGGGGTGGATGATCAGCAGGTCGAGTTGGTCAGACATTGCCGTGCACCGTGTTCCGTATCATCCGGTAGCCCTTGAGCAACTCCGCGATGCCGTCCTCCAGCGAATAGAGGGGGCGGTACCCGGTCGCCTCGATGCGGGCGTTCGAGACGATGTAGTCGCGCTTGTCGACGTCCTCGCCGATCTCCGATTCGAGGAACGTGAAGTTCGGGACCATCTTCTGGATGCGCTGGCAAAGCTCAAGCTTCGACAGGTTCGCGTCGGAAAGGCCGACGTTGTACGCCCGACCCTTCATCGCGTCGAAGTTCGAGATACCGTGCGCGAACACCCTCGTCACATCGCGGACGTGGATGTAGTTCCGCTTGAAGTGCGCCTCGAAGAGGACGATCGCCCGGTCTGTCACGGCCCGGTAGACGAAATCGTTGACGAGGAGGTCGAGCCGCATCCGCGGCGACATGCCGAAGACGGTCGCCAGCCGGAAGCTCAGCGCGTTGTCGCGGTTGAGCGCGATCTTCTCGGCCTCGACCTTCGTCTTGCCGTAGAGGCTGACCGGCCGGAGAGGCGAATCCTCCGTGCACTCCTTGCCCGGCTCGCCGATGCCGTAGCCGGAGTTCGTGATCGGGATGATCATCCGCTGCTCGCGCGACATCACCCGCGTCAGGGTCCGGATGGCGTCCGTGTTCGTCGTCGTCGCGCCGATCGGATCGGAATCGCACATCGGCGCGCCGACCAGGGCGGCGAGCGGGATGACGATGTCGGCCGCGGTCACGTGCCTTCGCATCAACCCGATGTCCCTGGCGTCGCCGCGGACGATCTCAAGGTTCGGGTCCGAGCAGCAGTAGTTGAGCGACGTCTGCCGGAACATGAAGTTGTCGACGACCGTCACGCGGTGGGCGTTCGCCAGAAGGTACGGGACGAGCGTCGAGCCGAGGTAGCCGGCGCCGCCGGTGATCAGGATGTTCATCGCGCGATGGCCTCCTTGATGATATTGACGGCCCGGCCTATGTGGTCGGCGAGCGGGACGGCGGCGTTGCCGAGGAAGAGCCCGGCGTCGTGGATCATGTCGGCCTCCGGCGTCCGCTGCGCGAAGGCCCATGACTTCCCGTACGCGTGCCGCCGGAACGAGCCGCCGGTCGGGAGCCGGCAGTCTATGCCGACGGCGCGGAGCGCGCCGACCGCCTTCCTGCGTTGCTCCGGCTCCTCGAACCGGAAGTGAAGCCCGAACGGGCTTGCGACCGACTTGTCGGCCAGGACCGGAGGTGTGATCTCCGGGACGTCCTCGACGAGGGCGCGGAAGAGTTTCAGGTTGGCCCGTCGTACCTCGAGCATCGCCGGCAGCTTCTTGAGTTGAACGCGTCCGATGGCGGCGTGCATCTCGACGCCGCGGACGTTGTAGCCGAAGCAGCGGAAGTCGTACTCGGTCTCGAAGCTCTCGGCGGGTCCAAGCCCGCGCGTCATGCCGTGGTCGCGCAGCATCCGGCAGAGGCTGTCGAGTTCGTCGTTGTCGGTCAGCACTGCGCCGCCCTCGACGGCGGAAAGCTGGTGAGACCAGAAGAACGAGAGCGTGCTCATGTCCCCGAAGGTCCCGCAGAGGCGTCCGCCGATCGTCGCACCGATGCTCTCGCAGTTGTCCTCGATCAGGTAGGCCTCGCGCTCGCTCGCGAAATCCTCATAGCCACCGAGCTTCGCTGGGTTGCCGAGGATCGAGCAGCCGATGACGAGCCTGGGGTCGCCGACGTATCCGGCCGCTCCGCCGGCGATCGAGTTTGCGTTCCAACTCCCGTCGCAGTCGATCAGGACGAGGTTCATGCCGTGCTGCATGAGCGGCGCGTAGGTCGTAGCCCAGGCCACCGCCGGCGCCAGCACCTTGTCGCCGATAGCGAGCGGGTTCGAGTCGACGTGGAAGAGCGCCGCGACCGCGATCAGGTTCGCCGAGCTTCCCGAGTTGACCATGATCGCGTGCTTGCGCCCGTGGAAGGCGGCGAGTTCGCTTTCGAACGCCTCGACCTCTTCGCCCATCGTGAAGCGGTCGGAGTCGACGACGCGCTCGATGGCTTCGCGCTCCCGGTCGTCCCAGGTCGAGAACGCCGTCGGGTACCACCACTTTTTCGTCATGCGTACATCCCCGTCATCTCGACAAGCATCGTCGACCCCTTGTTCTCGATCGCGGCGCGGTAGGCCGGGACGATCTCCTCCGGCCGGAGGAGTTTGACGACGCGGACGCGCTCGAGCATCCGCCGGTACTCCGCCGTGAAGTCGCCGAGGTGCTGCGCGCCCGGGTCCATCGGCTGCGGCGTCGCGACCGCGGTGCGGATGATGACCCTCGGATCGTAGCCGCCGTGCGAGTAGATCGGCAGCTTGTCGAGGTGAAGGACAAGCTGGTTCGTCGCCAGCAGCAGGAAGTTGAAGCGCGGGTAGATCGTGACCGGCAGGTCGCCGTTGAGCGCGGCACCGATCGCCATGCCCATCTGCATGTCCTCGGCGACCGGAAGTTCGACCCGCTTCTCCGCCGGAACGTCCCGGAGCGTTCCGAACATCGCGGTCCCGGGATAGGCGACGGCCTGCCCCATGAAGACCGAGCGCGGGTGCTCCGCGAGCATCGCCATCGCGCGGCAGAGTTCGTCGAAATAGGCGCTCATCTGTACATCCGATCAGTCCAGTCGTAGGCGCGAACGAAGCAAAAGACTTCGCGGTTGCGCCATCCTCGAATCCGGTCGAGCGTCGGCAGACACCGCCTCCGCGGGACTTCGCCCTCCAGCCAGTCGACGATGATCCGCTGCTCGTATTTCGGAGCGCGGATCGGCGGGACGTACCGGACCGGGACAATGCTGCCCGTCATCAGAACTGGACTCGTTTGCCGGCGCCGGCGTGCGGCCACGGCAGTTTGTAGGCGTGACGCATGTCTCCGAGCGGACCTATGTTGGCGTAGGCGAACGAGCCCCACGTCCCCATCGTGTGCGTGCAGACCGAGATGCCGTTGTCCTCGACGACGAACGTGATCGGAAGATCGTGGCCGAGCTTGTACCGCGCACATTCGCTCGCGATCCCGGTCGTCGCCGTCATGTCGCCGAGGAAGGCCCAGACGCGCTCGCGGCCGCCGTTCCGTTTGATCGACCATGCGATCCCTAGCGCGATGGGCAGGATGCCGCCGACGATCGCCGACGTGATGATCCGGTGCTCCGGGTACGTCAGCGTGATCGAGCGGCCCGCCATGATGTCGGTCTTGAGCTTCGCCGGCGGGACGCCCTTGAGCAGGCAGTGGTAATGCATCCGCCATGAACCTGCGATCCAGTCCAACGGGCCGATTTGTTTGAAAATCTCGATCAACTGTTCTTCGTTGCCACCCGACAGATGAACCGGAGCCCTTATCCTGCCGGCGTTAAATGCGGTCGCGATCTCCTCCTCGAAGGCCTTTAGCGACTCCGGAGTATGGCCGGTCATAAGAACCTCCGCTTGTCCGGTCCGCCGCTTGCCGCCGCGATGTCGGCGCATGTGTTCAGTTGCTGGGCAACCCCGCGGGCACCGTCGACGTCGAAGACCGCATGTGCGATCGGCTTGTCGTCGTCCTGGCGGATCTCGAGGACGATGCCCTTGTCGGCGCGTACGGCGACGAGGACCTTCATCGGAAGATGTCCCAGTTGCCGAACTCCGGCGGCAGGTCGGCCGCAAGCGAATCGGTCTTCCAGTCCTTCCGGCCACCGGTCTTCGAGGCGAGGACGTTCTTCGCCGAGTTGCGGACGCCGTTGATCGAGTGCGTCAGCTTGAGGAGCTTGTCCTGCTCCGGGCCGCCGGCGCGCGCCTTGCTCTCGTTCTCCCAGATGAACCGGTTCGCGAGCATGATGATCAGGACCGAGCGGACCGCCTCGGCGTCGAACTTCGGCTGCTCCGCGAGGATGAGGTCGACGTCGTGCATGATCAGCGCCATCTCGGCGCGGTACTCCTCGGCGTGCTTCGGGATGAAGATCGCCTTGAGTTGCGTGATCGCGAGCCGGTCGACCAACTCCGGGAGCGTCGGCAGGTAGACCCGCCCCGACGGGTCCGGCCTGGGCTCTTGCGCAGCGGCACCAGTCGATGGCGCGTCGGGTCCGTGTTCGTCGCTCATGCTCCCTCCGGTCCGTAGTAGCTCTTGACCTCGGTGTACGGCCCCCGGCAGACGCGGTCGATCTCTCGCTTGAGGCCGACGCGGGTACGGTTGAGGTCGACGATCTGAAGATGGTTTCCGTAGTGCCCGGCGTCTAAATCCGCCAGGGGTTCGAACGAACGGCGCGCGATAGGGACCATCTCCTCAAGCAGCGCGAAGGCAAGAATGTGAACTTTTGCGAGCGCTCCTTCGAGTTCAACGATCTCCGGTGAGTACGGCAGAAGCTTGCGAAGGTCTTCAAACCGCCGGTACTCGCGTTCGATGCCCGCACGCCGCGCGCCCTGGAACATCTGCCGCTTGACGCGCAGGACGACGAGCCGGTCGAGGAAGTCCCCCGGCGAGAGCGGCGCGTGGACGGTCAGGACCGGCCGCGGGTCGACCGGACGGAGCCGGAGCGCGTTCTGGCCGTTGACGATGGCGTCGACGATCTCGCCGTGGTTCTCGCTCGTGATCTCGAACTCCTCGACGTCGTAGTCGAGGTTCGAGAACTTCGTGACGTAGGCGTACGGGAACGTCTGCGGCGAGAGGAACGAAAGCTTCTTGTTCGCGTCGGTCAGCGCAGCCGAGGCGAGCGTCTTCCGGCACGGAAACTGCCCGGTGACTAGGATCGACATCACGCCGCATTGCGGGCCGATGACCCACTCGGTCCGCATCGCGCGGGTGAACAACTCCTGGAGCGACCATTTCGGGTCGTTGATCAGGACCTGTCGTCCGGCGCCGGCGAGCCCGGCCGCGAGCTTGTCCCAGAACGCGGGCTGGTCGTTCGGCCACGAGACCGCCTCCGGGATCATGAGCACCGTGTTCGGTTCGGTCGCGACCACCGGCAGGTCCGGCACCGTGAGCGGCGCGTCGGCGGGAAGCTGAAGGATCATCCGGTACATGTCGGCTTGGGACGCGTCGGGCTTCGTCGTCAGCCGGTCGACCCTGATCTCGCTCCGGAGGAAGCACGGGTGGACGTAGAACGGCATGACGTTCGAGAGGACTTGGTTCTCGTAGGTCCGCTGCATCGCGCCGTCCTGTTCGGCCTGCCGGACCATCTCGTCGTCGCCGATGAACGGGACCTTGAAGAGGTTCGCCACCGCGGCGTACTTGCGCTTCGAGACGATCGTGACGTCGTCGCGGTTGTGGTGGCGCCGGAAGGCGTCGAAGAGCGCGCAAACGAGGTAGATGTCGCCGGAGCCGCCGATCGAGACGAGCCTGATCATCGGTTCACCTTCGGGTAGACGATGTCGGTCGCCCAGAGGATGCCCGCGGTGTTTCCCCTGACCCAACCGATCGAATAGGCCGTCCACAGGCTCAGGCCCCAGGCGACCGCGATGATCAGGCCCCAAGCGGTTGCTTGGCTCACGGCGTCACCAGGAGCCGGATCGATTCCCGGAGCCGGAGGTCGTCAGGATAGCGCCCTGGAAGGCGAGCCGCGCTCACCGGCTCGATTTTGTCCCACTGGTTGGCCTCCGGCCTCTCCGAGACGCCCCAACGCCACCAATAAAGCCCCCGCTCGTGATGGAGGGGCTTCCGGCCGCGGTGCTCCCGGGAGGTATCGGCCAGGAAGACCGTCCCGGCGGGTCCGGTGATGGTCCGGCAGACCCCGTCCGGGCCGTAGAGGTCCTGCGGGCCGTCGGCGTCGTGGAGGACGTCGGTCAGGTATACGAACATCGCCAGGAACCGGACGTCGTCCTTGTCGGTGTGGAACTCCTGGATGTCCCCCCGGGTCGGGCTGGGCCCGGGCCGGGTCCAGAAGGCGTTCGCCGAGTAGGCGACCGGCGGCTCGCAGTCGAGGTAGGCGGCGACCTCGTCAGTCAGCGCCAGCGCGTATTCCATCAGCCACGGAGCCATGATCGCCGCGTCGGTATGGACGCAGACGCACTCGCTCGCCTCGGCGGCGGCGAACCCTCGGACGTACCGGACGTCGGTGCCGCGGTTGCGGGCCGTCTGCGGGACGTGGGCGTCGACGTAGACCTGCTGCGCAAGGAGGAACGAGAGGGCGTCGGCGAAGTCATGGGCCGGGATGCGCGGCAGCATCGCGAACCCCTTCGTCTGAAGGTCGTCCAGTACGGCTTGGTTCACATCGCGCTCCGTCGTCGGTTGTTCAGGGCGAACGCCAGGACGCGCTTGAGCGGCGCGCCGATGCAGACCTCCGGGGTCAGCTTGGTCTGAAACTTATGGAACTGCGAGCGGTGGAGGTCGGCCCAGCAGTTCGTGGCCGCGACCGCGTCGTGGTAGAAATCCTCGACGGTCTTCGAGAACGTCACGATCTCGTCCCACGGCTTCGAATACGGATGCGGCTCCGCGACCACCGGCCGGCCGAAGCTCAAGGCCGACGCGCAGCGGGTCGACGAGACCATCCCCCACTCCTCGTTCGCCCTGATCTGGACGATGACCTTCGCCTGCCGCATGACTTGGTTGCGTGTTTCACGTGGAACATCGAGCGACGTGATCCGGCCGACCTTCTTGCCGGTCATGGCCTCGAGCCGGGCGAGCATCTGCTCGCGGCGCCACGTCATCTTGCCGAAGAACCCGAAGTCGACCTCCGGCTCGATGTCGCGCTCGCGGCTGACGAGGTTTGGCGCATAGCCAAGCTCCGCGTAGGCGGCCGGCGCGAACCGGTCGTACCAGCGCGTGACGGCGTCGCCCGGGACGAGGTGGAGGATGCCGTCGCAGTACAGCGCGGCCTTCGGGAACGCGGCCTGCCGCTCTATCATCGCCGGCTCGAGCCCGTGGTTGAACCCGTTGTCGGTAGGCTCCTCCGTCGCGACGTAGATGAACCGGCAGCCGTCCTCGTGGGCGCGCCTGATCCGTTTGATCGTCTGCGGGTCGTCGGCGAAGCTTTCGAGGACGACGTTGTAGCCCTGCACGAACGGGATGAACTCCGGCTCGGTCGTCCACGACGGCTCGAACCCGAGCGCGCGCATCTGCTCGCCCATCGTCCGCGTGATGTCCTCGACGATGATCCGGCCTTGCGGGCAGTGGTTGAATGTCGAGAAATGAAACCGCATCAGGAGAGACCTTCGATTTTTACTTTGACGTCCGGCGGCAGGTTCTTCCACCGCGCCACATGCCACATCACAGCATCCAGCCGCTCCTGGAAGGTCGCTCCGCTGAGCCGCAGCGGTACGCCGAACCGGTCGGTACACTCACATTCCGTCAAGTCGGAAAACAGTTTTTCTGCGGCCAGCGCGCTAGCTTCGACGAGATCGACCATATCGCTACTCCTTCACGACGTAGGCGACGCCGACGTCGGACATGGCGATGTGGACGACGTTGTCGAGCGTTTGCAGGAACTGCCAGACCTCGACCTCCGGGTAGGCCCGGCGGAACAGCGCGTCGTGGAAGGCGATGATCCCGCCCGGCCGGACCATCGGTCCGTAGTCGCGGTAGTCGGCCTCGACGTCGGCGTAGTCGTGCCCGGCATCGATGAAGAGGAAGTCGAACGGGCCTCGCTGGCCGATGAGTTCACGCATCGCCGGATCGTGCGTATCGCCGCCCGCTGTGACGACGTCTCCCTCGTAGAACCCGTTGAGGTCGAGCGTGACGCCGCCGCCCTTAAAGAGCGCGCACCAGAGCGCGTGCGAGGCCGGGCACTCACCGACCCCGAGTTGGAGGAACCGCCCGTCGATCAGGTCGTGGTCGACGAGGACCATCGCGAGCGTGATGAACTCTGCAGAGACCTGCATGATGGCCGGCAGGTAGTCTGGCTTTCCGTCATGCTGGACGTGCTCGTCGTGCCAGCCATGCCGCGGGGCCCAGCGCGGGTCGTATGCGACGCAGTCCACCGCTGCGAGTCGGTCTAATATGCCCATCGATCCGCTCCGGTTTCAATCGGGGAAAGTTATCTCAGAACCGGAGGGTGCTCGTAAACCTATTCGACCTCGTAGTCCACACTTCCGAGCATGATGCCCGTGTCGACAAGCGGCTTCGCGTAGCTCGGCGGCTTGCCGGTTTTCGCGGCCCGCTTGTCGGCGGCGGCGATCTGCGCCCCGGTCATCCCGCGCATCCGCTTGGCGATGGTGCTCGGTGCAAGCGGCGGCGAGTTCGTGTCCTTGATCGACTGCCGGAGTTGGCCGGCCACGCCGGTCCCGAACCGGCGAAGCGCGACCTGGGCGTCATAGTCGGCCGCGCGGAGGTTGATCGCGAGCGCTCGCGGCCACGCAGCCCGCTTGCTCCGGATCATGTTCGAGAAGAACGGCCGCGGCGGGATGCCGACGCTCGGCGCCCCGAAGTTCTGGATCGCGGCGATCATCGCGACCGACTTGCCGTCCGGGTACGTCGCGTTCTCGAGGAATCCGACCCGGAGCGTCCCAGCCTTCTTCAGGTTCGCGGCCATCGTGGCGAGAGCGATCGCCATCTTCTCGCCGCCGCTGATCGTCGCCATCAGTAGCGACGGCCCCAAGGCGTCCCGAACGGGAAGCCCGGGACCACGGCGGGGTTCGAGTACGGCACGCGGTAGCGCGGCCCCTGCCGGAACGCCGCGGTCATCTGCCAGTAGAGCGCGCCGTACGCCGTCTGGATGTAGAACGCCTCGGAGTCCGAGATCTGGCTGCTGTACTCGGTCTGCACCGAGACCGACCCTTCCGACGCGTTGGCGATCCGGCCGACGATGCCCGCGCCCTGGCCGCCCTGCGACGCCGGCGCGAAGAGCTTCGCCATGTGCGCGGTCAAGAGGTTCAGCAGTTGAAGCTGGAGCGCGGTCGTCGGGACCGGGCTCGTCCCGTCGTTGCGCAGCAGCGTCGTCGAGAGGTCGAAGTACCCCTGCGCCTGGGCCTGCGGCACGGCTACGAACTCAGGGTAAAGCGCGACCCACCCCGCGTAGCTGAAGGTAACCGCGTCGGCCATGGCCCTTAAGCCGCCGTCTTGCCGACGTCCGCGGTCCCGACCTGCGCCCCGACCGTGCGCGTGACGCGGACGTCGGTCACCGGCTTGCCGGGCTTCGGCATATCGAGCGGCTCGATGCCCGTTCGGGTCTTCTTGTGCTCCTCGGCGCGGTCCCGCGCGCTGGCGCGGTCGGAGGCCGAGAAGATCAGGCCGTTCTTGACGAGATCGGAGTGCTCGTTCTGCTTCATCCACTCCCGGAAGAACTCGGCGTCGACGCCGTGGGTCAGCGCGAAGCCGCCGGACGTCTCGTGCGGGGAGGACTGGTTCGTCGGAGCCACCGGCCCGTTGATCTTGACCGCCTCGCCGACCTGGAACGACTTAAGCTCCTTGCGCGGGCCGCCGGGCGCGGCGACCTCGACCATCTCCTGCTTGTAGAGTTGCAGGATCACGCCGTGCGGATACTTGCACGCGACCGTGATGCGCGTCGCCGACTTCGGCAGGTTCTGGGCTTTCGGATCGTCGTGCTTGGCCATCGGAGGTCCCCTCTCGGTTTCACGGTGGTTGGCTGCCGCCTCCTGTAACACGCGGCCACGCAAACGAAAAGCGGCGGGGTTTTCCCCGCCGC